>Ga0209611_10007499_pt1 | contig 17445 bp, 20 predicted proteins | sample S1TSphgellanicum_3_FD_187693 | JGI IMG/M metagenome (GOLD analysis project Ga0209611, IMG submission 187693) | Host-associated microbial communities from peat moss isolated from Minnesota, USA - S1T2_Fc - Sphagnum magellanicum MG (SPAdes) (version 2) | ecosystem: Host-associated > Plants > Peat...
AAAAAATAAAATTTAACTTTTTAGAGATTGAAGAAACAGAACTTGTATAAAAACTGGCTTTGGGGGGCTCCCCTTCTAGTTTTGAGACAGGTTCCAAGTTTGATTTCCAGTTCTGGAGCTTTTTTTCAAAATCTAAAACCAAGGGTCCAGGTACCCAATAATTGGCCGGAGAACTGAAATCACAGTTGTGTAGAAACCAAAATCAGACAACACCAAATTCACTTAATTTTCTTTTAAATATTATAAATATCCCATGTTACGACTAAACCAGGGTCATCTTTGAGTCCAGATCTAACAATCGCTTGAGTTTAATATGACCCCTAAGAGTCCTCACTCAAGCTGAAGGCAGGGTACGAGTGTAGGTGCTGGTTTGCCCTGGCCTTTCCAAAGCCACACCACCACACAATACAAATAAACTTCCATAAAATGCGTCAAGCATTATGACCATCCATCATTCGTAATTTTAATTTTGAATTGTAGGCAACCAATCACACACACACTTTACACGTGTACATTCGACATTCATCCATATCAATGCTTGGCATGGAATATGAAACACAGGTCAATAAGAATTCAACAACATGACTCTTCTTCTTCTTCACATCGCTTTAGCAGTCTAGGCTAATACTATCAACACTACCCTATAAAGTTTCCAGTCCACAAAAGAAAAAGGCCCCCATTTCTCAATCCTAAACCCTCCCCTCAGGTTTCCCCCTCACTCCCCCCCCGCCCCCAAAAGAAACCTGACCAAAAACATAGTTGTTTTGTCATGTTTGTGTTGGTGCAGAAGGGGATCAAAGCAATTTCAAAAAAGTCATGGAATCCTTTTTATCATGGAAGTGTTCAAGTATGCAAAAAAGTGTAAGAAAGGTTCCATGAGGATTGCACCTTTAATCAAAAGGGCAAACAAAATGTGCATAGGATGTTAACTTGAAGGAGAGAGAGAGAGGGAGGTGAGGAATTTGACACTAGGCTCTTCTCTACTTGCGCCTATGTCAATAATGGCATGTGATAAAAGAAGTGTTTGCAACCCCAAAAAAATCAATAAAATAACTAAATCTCCTCTCAAGGACTAGGTAGTAGTTAGTCACCCTTGAGGTCAGCTGTAGGATACCACTTCACACCAACTGATTGCACTGGTTTCTTTATTTGGATCAAGGCATCAAGCTCTTCATCCTTCTTCTCCTCCTCCATTTGTCTTGAGTCCAAAAAAGAGCTCTTCATTAAGGGGTCCTTTCTGTGGTTCAATAGCTTTTCTTATGATTTTTGAAAGAAGATGCCTTTGATTTAAGTTCGCTTCTTTTGTCACCAACTTTTTCAAGGGCATGTCTTTGTTCTGCTGTTGCCACCTTTTCTGAGAATGCCCTTAGGTACATTCGTTCCTTTTTCACCTCCTTAGCTCCATCTGGGAAAATAACCAAATACAACTATTGTCTTTGCAAATGGACACTCCCTTGTAACAAGTTTATGGAGTCAGCTGACCCCTTTCAACAAATCCCATTCCTTTGCAAAAGTTGCTAGAAGTAACTATCTTTGTCGTGTCTCGTCTAACAACTTCTTTGGACACTAGCTCCCCCTTCCTCCTTTCATCCTTTTTATAAAAACCTTCCTAAAGCATATACCTCTCTCCCTCCTGGGCAACTCCTGCTGCAGAATTTTCTAGAACAAATGTCTTTTTCCCTCATCTTTGGCTGCTTTTGAAAAAAATTCTAAAGATAATTAATTGCTTTTGTTCCCTCCCAACCTCATGACTTGATGATTCCTTCAAAAACAAATGATGGATCCCCCCATAGCTAATGCCTTGTCCTTGCCTCTTGTTCCAATTGTTGCCATTCTCCAGTTCTGACACTTTCATGTAGACTCAACAATCCAAATCAATCACATCCCTCCCAATCATCAGAACCCACATCAATCTTTTTTTCAATCTTGCTCTCACTTTCTTCACACATTATAGACACATTATAAACATGGGCATTATTGTAATTCCAGATTCATCACCACTTGTTAATGAATAAACAACATTTATGATATTTCAAGGTACTACTTGGACATCTAGCCTAGGACCGTTTTTGATTTGGATAAGACATTTCTCAACATCCATTACATCCCCAATTTTCATGAAAAAGTTCAAACCCATCAATAGGTTGTACCCATTAGTGTCTAAAACCATGAATGACATGAAACATTTAGTCCCACCCACTTTCACACACACATTCTCAACTCTACTCATTACCTATGTGATTATGCCTAACACATTCTTCTAGATTTTAGAGCCCACCACCAAATCCATCAATCCTAGTTCCCTTATTGTGCTAGTTGAGATCACAGACATAAAAGCCCCTGCATCAACTAAACCATGTACTTGATGTTCATCAATCTCAACAGAGAGGTGAATGCTTCTCCTTTTTCCCATGTGATTCAAACATATTACCTCCTTGTGCAACTTACTAAGTTTCCCCACAATCTACACTCATGCTTGCCTTGTTTCATTTTTTTTCCTTCTTCCTAGCTTGACCAAACCCTCCAAGTACTCCAACTCTATGGGCACTGTTATTATCATCTCCATTGGGGAAAATGTTTTCCTCCCCTTCATGAAATGCTTAAGAATTTTTGACCTCGTAGTTGTAGCTTGATTATAACTTAGTTTTAATTCCTAAGTAAGTTTTTTTTATTATGTCTCTCTATTTTTCTTAATTAGAAGGGGTTTTGAACTTTGTTATGGCCTTTCTTCACATCTACTTTGTTCCATCCAAAACAACATAACTTTCATAACGAGCCACTAGGGGCTGAAGGCCCCCCTCCTTGGTGGGAAGAGACAACTCCCATGGATTGGTGTAACTTAGTCATTGTAGTTGCACACTGGTAATGCATTGTTTAACAATTATTGGATAATATATAGAATATGATGAAAGAAAATAAAATCTAAAGGTTTTCAAATAAAAGGAAAATTGAAATATTCAAGTTTAGGATATTGTCTAGAATCCTATTGATAAATAAAGGCATGTCATGTCATATATGACATTTAGATGTGCACCTAGATGAAGTTTAAAGTTTCCCTGCTTTTTGATTATTTGCAAGAGAAACTTTTTTTTCCAGGAATGATAATTGCTAGCATTGCACGATGTTTGGAAAACACATTTGGTGTTGTAGTGGACTCTTTTTCAACCATGGTGTCATGCACTTACAAGCAACATACAAAATCACCAAGTGATGAATCCATGTTCATTTACATGCATTTATAAGAATTTCAAAAAAAACATAAAAAATGACATTTTGGATTTTGTTTTGATTTATTTGTTTGAGGTCCAAAAATTGAAGCAAGAAAGTCAATTCTAACATTGATGAAAAAGCACATACCTAAATGCAACTTGTATTTTCCCATATTGTTGTATGCATGTAAATTTATATTCGTTTCAATTGTGAAATGTTAGAAAGTGTTTGTTTTGTTAATTTATTGATGCAAAGATGTGATGCATAGTTTTAAAGATTTGGGAATATATGTATTGAAATGGAATTTGGGTGTTTGCAAGATATTGTGCTTAAATTAATCATTTTCAAAAGTGCAATGTATGAAATCATTTGGAGTAAAATTTCCTATTATTTTCAATTTTTTTCTATTTGTGACCCTTGAAAGCATGGCATATGTGAGGCTAAGTGCAAAAGCTTCTTTTCTATCAATATTGACTTTTGAACTAATTGTTGTGCCTTGTGATTTGTGTCTAATAATAGCATATGCCAATGTGATTGGAAATGATGTTTTATAATAATATCCATCATATGTATATTTTTGTTGAAATGTATGTTTTTTCAAAACCATTTTTATGGAGTTAGTTGTTAGTTGGACTTTTATGGTAGTGACATTGTTTTTGGTATCAAATATGATAGATGTTATAGTTGCAATTAGGCCATTTATAGCTCCTTTTTGTATATTGATGTTGTCTATGAACATGACAAATGCACCTATGGCAATGGTATGTATGTGGTTGAAGGATTTGTTGTTCAACTTTGGTTTAATATGTTCTATGTTTGCAGCATTTGTGTCCATTTTTACTTGCTAAATTTCTGAAGTTGGAAAATGTTCTTGTAAAACAATGGTGTTGTATTTTTCAACATCGAGTTTATGTGTACAAAGAATTAATGTGGTTCTATCAATGTAAAAGTCTATTTCTTGAATTTGCAAAAAACATGGTGAGAAAAGTTTTTGAATTTCCTTTGTGGTTGGTTTTCTTTCTCAAATGATGTTAAAAAATTGTAGATATTTTGGATTTGTGGCATGACGCATTGATATGGACAAAAAATGTTGTTGTGCTATTTTTCAATAGGGCATATATTTTACATAACAACTTTTGCATAATATGTCATTTTGTCGTAATGTGTGCTTACAAATTGGTGGTAATTGTGCAAGGTCACCAACTAATAATACAAGTTTTTTTTCAAATGGAGATGTTTCTACAATAGACATTGCTTGTTTTAAACATTGTTCCACAACACAAAATATGTTGCTAATCATCTTGGGCATTTCATCTATAATGACGACATTTGCAATTTTTACTTTTTCTATGACATTACTAAGTTCAGGGAAGATTGATAAATATCCTTGCACTGGAATGCGAAATGCAGTGTGTACTGTAATTGATGTGGAACATAAACAAAGTGTTGTTATGCTTGTAGTTGTTGATAAAAATATGTCTTTCCCACGTGTTTGAAAATGTTGTGTGATGAATTTCACAAAAAAAGTTTTCCCACTTCTAGGTGTGTCTATTAAAATGTGCAACCCTTGTGGAATAATGGAATGGAGTACTTTTTGTTATTCGTGATTTAATTGCATCATTGAAAGGTTTGTGTCAAATGTGTGTTTCAAAAATTTTGACTTGATATCTATTTCATGTGATTGTTTATTAATTGTGGGAGGTATTGTTTCAGGTGTTTTATGATGTGAGTCAAGATACAGATGGTCTTCCAATTTTTTAAAAAGAAATTGGCTTCATTTTTCTACTTCCAAAAGGATTCTATGTGCATATTTCATTAGGTACATTTGTATTTTTTCTAAATCATGTACAAGCCCACAAATGTGGTATTCACATACATATTTTTTCTAAAAATTGGATGGGGAGAACAAATCAAGCTCTCTTCAAAAACACACGTTTTGTAATAATATGTTGGAAACAAACCTTTCTATGTTGTGTGTGGGGTGAAAGTCTATGAATCTACTCAATTTGTTAGTTGTGTAGATGTAGTTTCCTAAGTTGTCCTCACCATGACATTTTGAAGAAAGGCGTTTTAATATGTTAGATTCATATTTTGTAAAATATTCAATGAAAGTCATGTTTTCAAAATGAAAATGTCGATTCATATAGACATCTATGGGATGAAATCCCAAAATTCTTGATATTATGATCATTTTTATGTGCATGTGAGGGGGTTTTGAATCTATGTATTTCACAACAACATTTTTTTGAACTACAGGTATTTGTAAACATGTGAATGCTGCTTCTTGAGGAGAAATAGGTTTATTGATAATGAGAGAAGATATAAGTTGAAGCTGTACTTTAGAAACATCTCGTAAGCCCAATCGTTCTCCATTTTTTTTGTTTAGATTTAGTGTTCCATGTGGTTCACATTCCATAGTGTATTTAAAAAGGTAATATGACCAATATGAAGAAGTAATGCATTGGATATTGAGATGTGCATTCCATAATAAAAACAAAGATGCATGGTACGACACTACGTTACAATCTTCATGCCTTGGGCAATAATATTCCCATTGATTTGTGTAGTTATTGAATTTGGATTGTTGGTTTGGTTGCATAGTAAATGGAAATCCATATTTACAATGAGATTTGTGCTTGCATCTATTTCCACATGTGTGAAGTTTTTTTCTCATTACTAATTTGTACAAATTATGTTGCATTGCATCTGTGGGGTCTATAAATTTTTTTTTATTGTTATTGAACATTGTTGGGACAAATGTTATGATTTCGTTTGTGATATGTTCAATGTCATTTTCCATAATCCATAAGATGATGTGGGCATGAAGTGATCCACATTGTTGAATTTCATACCGTACGACATGTTGTTTTATGTTTCCCAATAAATGATGTGATGATAAATAAAGTTGCATAACTTTGTTGACTCTAAAATGAAATAGTACAACACACTCTATTAGGCAATCTTTCCACTCTAACAACATATGTATTTGTTTTGCAATTTTTTCAATGTCAATAATTTCTTCCCATTGAAAAGAGGTTGTTTCCTTAACTATGTGTGTTAAAAAAAATGTGGCATTCCAAAATGTTCGACCATGCAAAGTAAATCTTGTAGTTGTGTTCTATGCCATCGAGGAATGCCTAATATATTTGTAGGAAGATTGTATTTAACAATTTATTGAGAATGTTTTCTTCACACATTTTGGGATTTTGTGTTTTACATTTTTTATGTCTTTATCAAGGCATGTTCTTGAAGTTTCTTTGATTAGTTGTAGTGATTGTCATAAATCATACATATATAATAAACATGGTTTGTATAATTTGAAAGATGAGAATAATGCATTCATTTTGTATTTTAAGTATTCATTGAAATGTGTTTTTACCATTGTAAGCACCATGGCCATGTGGGAATAAATAAAAAAATAGGGCCATTCCCAAGGAAAGACTATTTTTTTTCATGTTTAATGTTGTTTTTCTCACTGTCATTGTTTCAAATGTTTGTGGTATATTATCATTTTCCTGTTGTTCTAAATAACTTATTATATAATAATATTTGTTTTTTTTGTTCTTGTTCCAAAACACATGTCAAAGAACAAAGTTAAATTATATACTAGTTCTAGGACATCCATGTTTGTGAATGTTGTGTCATGTGTGGCTTGTTTCTCAATATGTGTTGTACAACATTTAGTGTGAGAATGCACATGCTACTAGTTTTTTGTGGTTGTTCAAAAATTGTTTATATTTTTGGAACCAGGGATTTGTTTGTATATTTTGTGAAAACATTGGCCCTACAAAAGTGTTTATTTCTTCTATTGTGAAAGTGTGATCCACTAACCATCCCATCTCAAAAAAAGACTATTCAAAAGACTTTTTTATATGATTTGCCCTATGGTAAATCCCTAGTTTTTTTATTGCATGTGCATTCAAATATCAAGAAATGATAATAATTGAACATGAAGTGGATGTGTGGAAAGTAATGTTGCCATGTATGATGGTGGTTGGTATACTACATAAGCCGCATTTTGAGGTTTATTTAAATTTGAATGACATTTAATGCAAATGTGCATGATTTTTTTTGTCATAAGAAGTGTAGTTTGCCATTATCATGTTGGCAATTGCATATTGTGTGTAAGTATTGTGTTGATTATGAACAACTTTGTATTTGTTAACTAATGTTTTGTAATATTTTCTTTTATTTATTAGTTTCACAATTGCACAAATTGCGTAACATTGTATTTTTTGGAGAAATGAAGATGTTTCCATTGTCCATTTTTCATTCAATTTGTTTCTTGAATGCCATGTTTGGTCATAAGGTTGAAAACATTCTTGATGTTTTTTTTTCACAATATCATATACTTGTTTTTTGAATTTCATTTATTTGGTTTTGTCAATTTGCAAGCCTTATTAATGTTGCATTGTGATATTAGAAACATGCAAATTAAATTTGTTATACATAACAAAACAACAAATTTTGACATGTATAATTGAATGTTACAACAAAAAGAAAAATTTAATTGTGGATTAGACAGTAAGGATGAAGTTAACTATGACACAGAAATGTATTGTGAACATATATTGTCAATAGAACTTAAAATGTAGGATAAGATGTCAAAACAAATAGATTTGTAAACCTAGAAGAAAAGCAATCTTTGTTTGTTTAAATTGTGGATTCCAACACACCAACACATGATGATTGTCAAATAACTTTATATATTTGTTTGGCACACATCATGATGAGTCAAAGTGTGAAATCACCATATGTAAGTAATTTATCATTCATTTTCAAGGAAGGCGCTAAGGGTTATAACTATTGTTCATATTTTTTTGTGTATGCTAAAATATTAGCTTAATTATTACCATTAAGTTTTATAAAAACAAAATCAAATTGTTGGCAACAACTTGTTGAAGCCTCTCTTCAACCTTACAACATAAACCACTTGGGCATGTTACAAAGTAATTACACTCTTACAAATATCATACAACAAGAGTGCCTTTCAAACAATTCAATGGGTTTTTGAAGACATGAAAAATCACCAATTTGGTATTTCTTTATTTATGAAACTACAATAGAAGCCAAGGGCCCAAAGTGTTAATGTTTATCATCATGAAAAGGTTTATGAGGCTTATGATCAAAATAGAATCAACAAGTTCCATGGGTTCTCGCATCACACTCATCATGAACTTTTTAAAAATCACGAACTTCTTTTAGGCAACCCTCTAGAACCACACCCATTCAGGGTAAAATCTTCTAGGAGACAATTTTTAATGTGCCATCATATTATAATTTCAAAATGAAACATTTTCCCCAGCTTGTGATTCACACCTTCCAAGGATTTGAAGAGCAAAGTCTACAAGGATAGGTCTACGAGTACAATAATTTTTCTCTCTTCACAAAAAAAAATGATTCTTGCAAATATCCTACCAATGCAGTGTAGCTTACACCATAAGTTTGCATATTACATAAAGGTGTGCAACAACCAAATTACAAGAGTCGCACATCATCAAGGCTGCCAATGGTGTGAACATTACAATCCTCTCTCTATTAAAAGAAAGTCATTAATGAACTACAATAACATACACATAATCCCATGCCAAGACACAAGTTAGATTATAGAACAAAGCAATGGATAAGGGTTTTTTTCTAATCTAGGAAATCTCTTTTATAGTATGGGATTGATGAAACATTACAATATTTCCGTTTGGTAGGCATCTACATGCACCTCCAAGAAGTATGAGAAGTTTCAAAACCAAAGCATTCATAGTTTTCCTTCAATGGTTTCTCGGATTTTTGTTTCTCCCATAAAAGACAAAATTGTTTGGGAATCAATTTCCCAAAAGTTCAAAAAACTCCATAATCAATCAAATTGTTTCATTAACTTAAAATGTTAGTTTTCAAACTATTGATGATGGAACTAGCCATCCTATGTGACAAAGGCATTCCATGTGTGGTGTATGAAATGGGAGAGTGCATAATACCCCTCAAAAACAAGTTATTTTTGTTCCCATAGCTTGAGTATGCACTCCTAAATTGTGTTTTGAAACCTTATCAGTGAGTAGCAAACACCAAACCTGCAGACCATACAATCAATGGATTCAAGAACTACTGTGTCCACCTTGATGAACTTTCCCAAGAGTGAGTTGCTTCATAATATTGATCCAATAGGTTCAACATATGTAATCATAAAATAATTACTTCAAAAGTGCTAAGAAATTTCTCCTCACTTATGATTTCAATCAACTTTAATGGAATTGCTAGATGAGCTGACACAAGACAATCATAGGATGGTCATCTACTACCACCAACTACCAAAATAGGAATGTTAAATGGCAAATGCTACAAAGATCTTCATAAGTAATGAGGATTTTTCCTTACTTACAGTTTAAGTGAACCTAAATGGAATTGAGAAGTAACCCCAAAATAATGTTGTCAATTCTCAAATCTAACATAACCACAATTGATGTGCAAGCATGAAAAAGAGGAAAAAAACCCTTCAAAAAAAAAAGAGCAAAATCAAAGCTATGGATTGCTTTGGACAACAACATCAATCATACATATGTTCAGAAACCTCCAACAACAACATGTATTTGTATTTAACACCTACCATAACAACCCTACTAACTTCATCAGCTCCTAGCTATGGATATCAATGTATAAAACATAACATACTAAATTTCTATCACAATAACTCGAAGGGATGGAGCAATTCAACTTTCAGAAACATGCACACACATGCAATAATTTTAGTGTAACCAACAAATATTCTATTACTAATACATGCTTACACAAGTAGAACTTTTGATGATTAATTTAGAAATTGACATGTGTAAAAATGTTGAACAACTAATGTAAAAGTAACTATTACACGGTGGAGAAGACGAAATAATTAAGGCCCTTATAATAGGGAAAGTTGAACAAACCAAGGAACAATGCAACTAGGCTTTGCATGTATAGTAGTGCAAAGCTTTTTGACACATGTTTTGTGACAAGAAAACTACAAAAACAAATACTACTTGTATGTATGCTTATAGAACACATCTTTTGTTCATAATTGTTACTAGATAATTTGGAAACTAACATAATTAGACTAGCAATATCTAAGTTGCCAAGTTGCAAACCTTTTGTATGGGCCTAGATCACAAGTAATGTTTCAAATATAAATTGATGTACAATGTAATAACATTTGTGTAGTAGAATGTGATTCACGATATCACAAAATGACAGTACTATTGAAAGGACTAAAACTTCATGAATGATGGCAAAAAATGTGAAAACAAAAGTCAAATATGGAATGTTGCTATGTAAGTTGAAAATTGAATTAACACAAAATGTAGCAAACAAACCCAAAAAACTAAAGGTTGAGAAGACATACCAACCAATTGAAGCACAACAAAAGCTATTCGATGTTTGTGAATTTAAAGATTTCAAGACTCCACCAACCTTCAAATTTGTGCCAGAAGTGAATGAGTTTTTGACAAAGTATGCTGATAAAAAAACAACTTTTTGCAAAAGCACAATGCACTTCCCTACCTAGGTTAGTCCAAGTTCTTCATCAATTGTTGCTTGAATATATGATGTAAGAAATTGATTTAATGAAGTTTCCTAAACAATGCAACATGTCAAATGTTATGCAAGATACATGAAAGTAATGTTGGAGGTTTTCGAATTAAAGTATGTGGATATTGAAAACAACCTCACCAATTGGAAGGCAAAAAATATGTTGAAAGAAGTGGTCATAGGAGACCTCACAACATTTGAAATGTACAAGTTTTCTTTGGACTTTAAGATTTTGGACATGAGCATGTGGTTAAATTTATCATTTGAACAAGCTTCCAACCTAATAGAACACATGGCCAACAATAATACACATAAGGAAAAAATCCTCAATTACAAACCCAACAAAAGTAGCAACTACATCACAAACAAAAAATGAAAAGAAATAAATGGGCTTATTAGTGTGTATACAATCACTTGCAAGCAAGTTTTAAGTTCTTGATTCTTTTGTTTATTCAGCCTTTGCACCACTATTGTATGGCTAAACTGCTGGAATCTTGATGCAAGTGATGTTCAATGTCTTGGTTGTTATGTGGATGCACCAATGTAATGTTAATACATATGATATTAGTAAATATTAATATGTAATTTGCAATGCTATGTATGTAGGGACACAAGTCAAATGTATGTTGGACAATCAATTGATGCAAAAAAAAGATTTGAACAAGATGCACATTGGCTCCAAAGAAGATGAAACATGATGCTTCCAAATTCAAACCATTCCACATGCACCATTTTCATATTGAATATATCATTACCAAGAAGTATTTAGCTGATAGAAAGGAAAGCAACTTATAAAAAAATTTAAGACGAATATTAAATTAAAATATAATGTACTTAAAGGACGCCCTTCATGTGATCCAATTTATTGGAAGCAACAAAGATAGACACAACATATCATATTTTACAGTTATATCTTTTTGTTTATTATCATAATAAAGGATAGAATAATATTCTTTTTTTCACATTATGAAAAAAAATGAGAAAAGATGCACATTACATACCAGTTTTAAAATAATCATGGCTATGTTCACAAAATTGAATGAAGTTTATGTCACCACACAAACTTGTTAAAGCGCAACTTGTTGAGATTGTCTTGAGGAACTAGAGGCACGCTTTTGTTGAACTGGATTGCCACCCCTTTGCATTTTTTGATAAGAATGGCCACACAGATCCAAAAATTGAAAAACCAGACAATGACTTATATACACACACACTAACTCATCTACTCTTTATCTGCACAAATTAAATACTAACACCATGTCTCCATATGTATGTCTAGCATCCACAAGTAGGCATCCTCGCATAATTTCCAAAGAACAAAAAAATATGTGTACCTAATTGAATACAAGGGTTATAGATATAATTCCTCTCATCAATCCACCCCACCAAATAATAACTTGCAAAAGTGAACTAATGTCATCATCACTATACGAGTTTCTTAATATTCCAAAATGATGTTGGGAATTAACCAATCAAATTGATGAATGAATTGAAACATACTTCGTCTAGATTAAACATTGCTGCATATGCCATGAGCTACACTCTCTATATAACATCAAATTTGCCTCTCTTCTCTCACTTTCTCTTGAGCTAAAACTAGAAGAACACCATCAATGTTTTATCTACTTATTGAATGAAGACAAAATGGTACAACTTAAAACATGAGCAATGCCCATTGTGTAGCCCCAGAGAGTCGAATACTATGGAGTAGAAAGGCACAAACTTTATCATGGAAATAATTAGTTTAAGATTATCATGGGTCATTTAGAGCACTTACCTACTTGGCAACAACTAAGGATCAAAATCCTTGCTTTGCAAATTTGTCAATCAATAAATGTACATTTGTAATAATTGCTACTTTGTTGATAGCCAAATCCAATATCTGCAAATCCATAAAATAATTATTAAGTGATTGTCTATAAAGATCAAATGAGGAAATCCAAACTCAACAAGGGGTTTTCTCTTTGAAGCTAAGGCTTTTACTAGCTAGACAATATAACATAGTTTGGAAATAACTAGTATATGCAACACTTCACAATTCACCAATAGAAATTTACTTCATTGCACATCATGTGACCACCTCATCTCAATCTAACAAATCATCACACCTAACCTCTAATTCAGAAAAGATGATGTGGATAGAGTATCATGTGATAGTCAATTGTATGGAAGGTGTGCACCCAAAACAATAGTACATCAAAACCCGTATAGAAGAAAATTTTGTTTAGTCAATAATAGAACTATCTTTTTTTATGTAGTAACCATGAAAGGTTTACCAAAGAACGTGAGTTTGGATGTTGATGGAAACAATTCAAACATGGAACTTCAATTAGCATAGGAGACATAGTGGCACCTACCGAAAAGCACCTTTATTTACACAACACCATTTTCCATTAGAACCATCAATGTAAGTTAGAGCTATCCTCTTTTCTAATGGGTTGAATGGTAGGAAATGAATTTCTGTTATGTTTACACGTGCTTGTAAATCAATAAACATACATGAACTTTAATGATACATTTCACTATAGAAACAACTAAAGGTGACCAGTTCCTTTTCTTTAACTACTATTGTACTGAGAAAGGTCAACCTCTTACCTCTTTGGGATCAACCATGATTCCAATAATGGTTGCATCAATAGCATCGTAATTTTCAAGCCTGGATGTCGTAGTTGCTAGCAAGCACACCAAATCCTTATCAACTCCCCTAACAATTATCTGTGATCCCTTGCCATAGTTGAGCTTAGAAAACATAATCAAACATTGGAAACACTCCAGAGGACTCACAAAATATTTACTTCTAAAAATGTGGGTGAAGAAAATAGCTTGCTTTAGTATTGTGTTTTACTTGAAACATGAACTTACAAAAAAATACCTTTGCACTTCATATACATGGAACAATATTCCACTCTCAACTTTTGCATACCTCAATAAGGTTTTTGTCAACTATCAACTTGTTCAAGGTAAATGTTCTTGTCTTGTCACTACAAAGCACATCCATTCCAACCATCTCCTCAATGGTAGTCATGTGCTTTGTAATAGCACCTTGCATTCAATCAAAGAGTTTCATGATCACTCAAACAACAACAACTTTGGAATAAGCAAGGCCTCGATGCCCTTGTCCATATACATGCATCAACCTGATGGAGTGACAAAAGTAAGTAGGTAATCGTGTGACAAAGCCCAGAGGAATAAAATGAAAAACTTGTTGGGAAAATTGATGGGAAGCAATGGCCATGGTGATAGATAGAATTGTGGGCATGGCAATATGGATGCCACCAATGAGCAACACTAATAGGTTTTTTACCCCCTCATGGTATGGGTGATGTTGGATGGGGTACATGATAAGAATTTCAACAATGATGCCTATGGCAATTGAAATGATGTAGAAATTACCAATTATTGTAAAAACCTACAAAAACCCATAAAATCTTGATCATCATGCTTCACATATCCAAGATAGAAGAAATGAAAGCCATATAGAGATGGGGGAGCATGCCAATGTAGATAAAAACAATGATAAGAAGACACACAAATAATGAAAGAACCTTTTGGAAATGGCCCATGTTGTTCGTGTAGTCCACCAAGTGAGCAACCTTTCCAATAAAGGTGTGCACACCAATGGCAATGACAACAGCTTCAATCTTGCCCTGCTTACTTGTAGATCCAAAGAAGACCTCATCTCATGGCTTTTTTGTAGTTGGCATTGATTCTCTAGTTAGTGCAAACTGGTCGACAAAAGACCATGGGCAAGCCATAATATGTGAAAAAACTTATAATCTTTGTCTTTCTTCTAGAATGTTTATTCAAGAGTTTGCAAGAACTACCATATTCATAACAAAGTTGCATAACATGTTGTTTAATCCATTTGAGATTTCAATGAATTTTTAGCATGCAATTACCAATTTCACCATCCTTATTTATCAAACTTAATTCAAGAACTCAATTGTACACACAGGCAAAAATGTTCCATCTTGAAAAGTTTTAATTCATTATAAAGAATTGTGTAACACCTGGTTGATTCTCAAAGGATTTCCATCAAGAAGGTGAACATTAATAGGGATAATGTCACCCAATTTTATACTAATGACATCTCCTAGCACCAAGATCACAACATCCTACTCAGACCATTTCCCATCACAGAATACATGACAACAAAGAGTAGAATAAGTTTCATTACCATGGTGTGAGAGAACATAGCTAGACTTTGATGACACGCTATCACTTTCAAAACATGAAAACCTTCATCAAGTTGAAACAATTCATCACATAAGCCAAAGAACTTGTCCAAATAGCTTAGGCCCTAGGGAGGTATTTGGACATGTTGCTGGAGAAATGACAACATCATTCGAAAATCAAATTAATATGTGTTGGCAAACCTTGGTTTTAGGCGTGAGATGAGCCATGAAGGTTGTTGCAACATTGCTAGAATTGTTCTTTTCAAGAAAACTTATAGTAGAGTTCACAAGCAAGAATACTAGAATACCCAGAAAATCTTCCAAATTTGGTGGCATACCCTACAAGTATATTTCATATGAAAGCATAATCAAACCCAAAACAAAAAGACAATTGGGTGAAACAAGAATATCAAGCAAAGCTGGAAGAAACAAAAGGAATATGGTCATAGGAACTCATCAAAAATAACATCCAGTTGTGTGTTGTCTATTCTTGGGTACTTTTCTAACATTACATTCCCCCCATTCCTACTTGCCTTTTTCTAATACCCTATCACCACTTCTGTGAATTGTACACCTTTTTTGTTCCCTTTCACCTTCCATCTCCACTTATTCAAAAGGTCTTTAGGCAAAGATTTCAAATGTCAAACTAATTTTAAAAATTTCACATCTTTCAAATCTTATTTCAATGTCCTCCAAAAACTATTACAACTTTAGTTGTGTGTCACTAAAAATAAACATAATTGATGTATTTTTTTCGTTGCTTTTTTTAAATGCACCTATTTCAAGGCTTAGGCCACTTTATTGTGTCATTAATGAGTCAAGTTAGCATAAACACTGTTCAAGGTATTGTGCTGATGAGCCTCCAAGATTGCATATGACTATCAATATGGCATTTATAAGATCTAGTTAGCTGTGATGTTTGTCATAACACTATGATGATACCACTGCATAACAAACCAATGCAAGAATAATAAAATTAAAAAACTACTCAAAAGCTTTGGATGAGGTGAAATGGTCAAATTTGTAAACATCGTGGCAATAGCTAAAGCAATTGTGCTCTTCTTTAATAAAGACATCAACATATTCCAACACCTCTTTATAAAATTTTTGTGAAACATAAAAATGTGAGTCCAATATATTACCTTGTAGTGCTTTATTTGCCAATTGTACCTTCCTTGTAGAATGGGACAAGACAAATGTGAGATACCAATATATTACCCTTCATAACAAAACAAGGAATTGGCAAATGTAGCAAAGGTGTATTTGCCACAAATGCTAGTGGAGATGGGTTACTAATAGGTATTAAAATTAGTTCTATTTCTGATTTGGATTCTAGCTCACTTTTGATATTACTGGAACTTTCTATGGTCACACATATTGTTCTACCCCTTGCAAATTGTTGTGGGGATGGAATAGCACCATAAACCTTGGTTGGAGATGTACTAGAAAGTAAGGTTATCAAAGTGGATGGTTTCCAACAAATTGTCAGCTAGCTGCTGCACATCATCCAAATTCTTGAAGTTGTCACTAGTGATAAAAAGGTGTAATGAAAACAAAAAGTTTCTCCAAATGAAGTACGAATGTCCACAAAAACCTAGTTACTATAAGCAAAGAACCCCAATGCTTACATTTGGCAACTGGATAGTCCACCAAAAGTGTGTTGCAATGTTAAGTATCAATATAGTAAAGTTTGTCATGCTTTCACATTACTTTTCCAAGAAAAAACTTGACCTAAGATATTATAAAACCTTTCATGCGAACACAATTTTGACACTATTGAATTTGTAGATGCATTACCTAACTCCTAAGAATGATTATGATGCTTACCTCGCCATTTTGTATTGTTCCTCCAAAAGGTAAACCCTAGTTCATCATATTTTTTAGGAGAACTATTGCTGCATCCACTACCTTGACCTTGATACATTCTATGGTGTCCTTCAACTGCAAGGAAAACTTAGTTAAAATATATATATTCAATTTGAATGCACACTTGCATTGACAATCTTAGACTCTTCTTGTCTTTTTCCACCATTGCCACCACCACTGATCTCGGGGGGGTCTAAGGGCAACTATGAACATTATTTATGGATTAGGGTTGTCGTTTGTCTACAGTTTGTGTACAACTCTTCATGTCACCTATTATTCGAAGTCTTAAGATGTCGTTTGAAATCTAGAATAAAGGACAACTAATGGCCTCATGAACATCCAATATTTTTGGCTAGTGCTCAAAGCAACCTCCTCAAAAAAATAATTGGTCGTTTTGTTTTTTGGCTGAAATTTGACGACATGGACCGTCACACTAATACACTTATAATGGGCTTTTGGGTTTTTTTTTTGTGTGCAGAAAGCATTCACAATGCAATGGGCACATGCAATTGTGCCACCAAAAAAGGTCATTGTTGTAAAGTTCTTTCTTATAATAATTTATCTTTGTTGTGGGGATTCATGTTTTCAAAGCTTGTGGTGGAAAGAACTAAAGACTAAAACTCATTTTGACATTGTTGAAGAG
>Ga0209611_10007500_pt1 | contig 17445 bp, 13 predicted proteins | sample S1TSphgellanicum_3_FD_187693 | JGI IMG/M metagenome (GOLD analysis project Ga0209611, IMG submission 187693) | Host-associated microbial communities from peat moss isolated from Minnesota, USA - S1T2_Fc - Sphagnum magellanicum MG (SPAdes) (version 2) | ecosystem: Host-associated > Plants > Peat...
AATATGGCAATTTTGGGGGAAAGAAATTCCACAAATGCCATTGGCAAAATTTGCACATGATTTTGTTTTGAGGCCATGGTTCAAAAAAATTGCCAAAAATAAAATAAAATTCCACCGTACTGGAGGTGCTGTACTATTTTATAAATAAGAGATATTCTCAGAATACACTAAAAAATTTCTCAAAATACTTTACAAAAGAAGAAATTTACCACAGGCTCCAACTTGTCCACGTAAAACAAATGCCATCTTTATCGTCTAGAATTGTGAATTATGCCAAAGTTACAACTGCACACTCTAGGCTAGATCTATAGCTTGCCCTAGACTTTGCAATTATTTGCATGTTTAGTGTCAAACTTCAGATGAGAATATAGAGACTTGGAGATCGACATTTCAAGAAGGAATAATTGCAAGTGGATCAAACAATATAACATGACCACTTGTCCTTTGAGGGAAAGTATGCATAACTTCCTTGAAATTGTTTTCTGAACCACAAAGAGCACTCATCCAACAAAATTTTGTGAAAACATCTCATTACTAAAGTTGAACCCATTTGTTAAGTTAATTCATGAAATTATGTCATGGGAAATTTTGGGAAGAATGGAAATGTTTAGTTTGCATGCCACATTGCCAACACTGCTTCATGTCTTATCTTGTGTTGATCGGCATGGGGCTGTTCATTTGTGAGACAACTACCAACACCAATAGTCTATTGCAGGTTTTTCTGTTTCAACTTTGTGGATTGGAAAGTTTGGCAAAAATTAATAATTACAATAATATGTTTTTGAAATTGAAGCTAAAATTACGAAAATCTCCAAAATAAACTGTTGTCGCTGTGCAAGAATTAGCCAAAGAAAAAAAAGCTGGTCTATTGGTAGAGAACAATAGATCAAGGAATCAAAAGCTTGATCTGTTCAAAAAGAAAATCAAATCAAAGTACCAAAACACTAAGGCTTAGAAAAAGTAGTTTTGCAAGGGAAGGTGGTTTGTTTGTTTATCACTTTGAGATCTCCCAAACAATTGGGCCTCTTGTCACACTCTTGGTACTGTTAGAAAGCCCTGAATGAGTATGGGTGCACTAAGTTGGTTTCATAATGTTTTGACCTACATTGGAGAAGTTATTGAATATTGAACAATTTTTTCATTGATTAGATCATCTAGAAACTGTAGAGGAATTGCATGCGCTCTTAGTATTGTTGGAAGCCCTCAATGAGGAAGATTTAACGAAGGTTATCTTGATTTTTTTAGACCTAACAAATTATTATTTTTGAATAGTTTTCTGTGGTTGAAAATTCAATTAAATTATAAAAATGGTTTTGGAAGGAAAAATTCATTGGCTAATAAATTGACACTTGGGCTAACAACACATGCTACATTAGTTCAGTTGAATTAAGAAAAAATTCTTCTCTTATCAAACTTGGGCTTCACATGGTTGTGCATTATAAGTGACAATCAACTAATGAATTGATTTTGTGGAAATTAAGTTTGATTTGAAAGAAAATATTGAATAACACTGCATGCAACTTGAATTTCCCGAATCAAATTCAAATGATTAAATTTAGTTCAAATTCAATTGGATTCATAATATTCATTTGAATTTAATTCAAATTTAATTGAAGAGAAATGAATGCAAATTGGTGCAAAAAATATTCAAAATTATTTTTGACTATCTTGTTGAGAAAAAATAAAAAATTGAAAAAACAAAAATCCCAAGAAACACCTCTTCATTCTTCTTTACTTGAGAATTGGTTAAACAAATTCTGGTTTGTAATTGTCATTCGAAAGAACAACTTATGGAACCTAAAGCATTTCTACCTAAACCAACTCCAACAAATCATTGTCATTAGAATTTGAAAAAGCATATCTCAAATTCACTCATTTCAATCCACTCGCTTAAGGAGAAGTGAATTTGGGTCACCAATGTACATTAAAAAAATCAAGAAAATTTTATAAACTTTATACCATTAGGAGAAATATAAGGGCACAAGAGATGTTACTCATTCTTGAGCAATATAGAAAAAAATTCAATGAAACCCAAACCCATCTCCCTTATTAAAATAGAAATCCTTGAATTCCCTTGCTGTACCTGCCACTATGGTTGGCACGAGTTAATTCCCATTTAAGGAAATCTTGAAAATTATAATAACATGAAGAACCATTGAGATATTTTAAAGAATTGAACTCCTAACCTTTTGAGACAGAATAACTGCCTCACCCACCATTTTCTGACACAAAGCTTGTGTAATTTGTTTATTTATTCTGGTTTGAAATTGTGAAATATTAAAAACAGGGCTGCTAAACCTCATTTGTTACAAATAAAAATAAAATTCAACAATTTCTGCTGATTGTGAGTGGTGAGTACAATATTTGCCACCCATAACAACCATTCAAATTTGAGATCAACAGACTGGACAAAAGACTTGAGTTGAACTTCCAGGAAGTTAAACCATGCAAAAGAACAAGAAATAAAAGAAGTCAATATTAGTCCCAAATCAACCTTTGAGTTTCAAGGACAAATTGTTTTTCCAGGAGTTACGAGGATTTATTAGACCCCTTAGAATGACAAAAAAAAACAAAAAAGCTCTCACTCCACCCAAAACAAAAAAATTCTAAAAAAAAACTTTATTGCATAATATTAACTCTCTGATGCAAAACCTCCTTGAAACAAGGATTGAAGACCCCTTTGAAGATCAAATAAAGCCTCAATTTTAAGCCACCTTGCTCCAAGTGAAAATAGAAATAATTGTGTGAAAGTCATGGGCAACCTCATTTACATCTTTTGTACGTTGTTGTGTCACCAGTCAAACATTTGGTGGAGGTCAGACCACAAAGACATAGAACTCAGAAACTACAAGTTTATTACTCTCTACATGTGCATTGATCATTGATGTTTATGATTGATCAATCATAAACATCAACAAATTCATAATAATTATTTATTTTGAATGAGTTGGTTTTGATCACAGTATCCTACACAAATGTGGTGTATAGCAAGAGCTTTGACATCACCTTGTTACAGAATTCATCCATATTCTAGTATGGTGGTGCATTTCATGTATTGCAATGGAGATGCTCCAATTTAACTGTAAATTCCAGCATCTCTCGAAATTTTAAACTCACCCTCTTAAGTATTTTTAGTTTTTACCAACGTCTTTGTGAAGGTTCAGCTTATAGAAGAATCTAGAAAAGCTAAGCCCACTCATCCACTCGTTGGACAACAACAAATACCAAACTTCATCCATATTTTTCAGTCACATTCAGATGATCTATTACACTTTCGTTCATCAGTTTTGCGGGACAAACTGGGTTTCGTTACTCAGCCTCCCTGCTGTGGGGAGTTCCTTTTGAGTAGAACTGCAACTGAGACTGTGTTCGTTTGAGCAAATAGTACTTGAAGCCTTTTTAGCTCCAGTGCACAAGAAGCTGATTGTTGTTGACCCTACCTTTCAGGGTAGACACATTGTGATGCTCGCAGAAAGAAAGGGGCCAAAGTTTGGTATCCTTACATTCTAGAGCCATGTGGAGTGGGTCACTATAGAATAACTTTGAGCATACTTCAAGGATCCAGTTAGGCTTCACCATGCTGATCACCATGTGCTTTCCATTTGGTATGTTGAACATTTATCATCCATATGGATGTTATTTAAAGGGCAGAGCCGTTATGTGACGAGCGGCTTGTTGAGTTAGTTTCGTACTTATGCATGTTCTTTTGCTAGTCTCACAAGCTTGCCCACTTCTTATTCGTGTACTTCGGTTCTAGATTTCTCACGTTCGAACCAACGTACAAGCTCGTCTAGCAATGGCGGAAAAGTCGAAAGTTTCCGCCTCAAAAACTACCCCAGAAGCGGAAGCTCCTGGAATTTCCGCAGATGCGCAAGCTTCAGCCTGCGAGAGGGCGGAAAAAGGGCCCAAGACGCTGAGAATACTCAGTATTGATGGAGGCGGGGTGCGAGGTATTATACCTGCCAGGATTCTCCAACATTGGTAAAAGAACTAAAGGTAAAATAATTCTAGCCGCGGCCATCTAACTGAGAAATAATGCAGAGTGACGTTCAACCGCGCACAATTCCAAATCACTGGCAATTGGTGTGTCCGAATCATAATCTGACTTGAGGATTCACGTTGCTGCAACATGTTACTTGAAGAGCGTCGAGCTACTCAGTTTCCGAATATGCCAAAATATTTATATTGTGCTCGAAGGCGAATAATTTGCTAAGTCCTTGAGAATTTAAGTTAGTCCAGATTTTGGAATCAGATGATTTTTGCATCATCTGTTTCTAGTAGCATGACTGTTGAATCTAGCATACCAATAGTTAAGGCGCAGCAGTCTTGGGTTCAAAATCCATTATCCTTGCACAGCTGAGATGATGTCACACATAGCTAGCTGTAGAGAAGTAAGAAATTCTTTGAGCGAGAAATTGGGGAAAAACATTTCATGACTAGTTCTTATTGACGTTATGGAAGGCGCTACCTCTCAATTAATTCATACTCGACAATAGTTGGGTACTGTTCAAGACACTCATGAAGTCATGCTAATCACATTGGCACTTGGCAGGTCTACACGGTGATTTCTTTCTTGTTTTGTGTGTCATAATTTGCGAAGCTTTTTTTGTGGAAGCTGACAGGGATCTGCTGTGAACGGGTTGTTGGCATGGTTGAGAATCTAGGAAGTTGATGGAAAGAAATACCCGGTCATAAGACTGGCGGAGTACTTTGATTTGATCATAGGAACCAGCACTGGAGGTCTCATCACAGCCATGATCACCATCCCACGCCCAACCACGGATGGAACTAATACCCACCCTCTCAGTGCAGCAGAAGTCGTCAGGTTTTATGAGGATAATGCTGCCAAGGTCTTCCCACCCGGGTAAAGCCTCTCGCAGACTCACCTCTAACTCTAGCAAGCATCAGGCCAAATTTTAACCTTAAGATTTCAGGATTCATCCTGAGAAAGTGGAGAAGTGGGTTCAGTGGCTCTCTAATATCCAGAAAGTTTGGGGTCTTTGCAAGTCCTTAGGGCTAGAAATTGGCAACCCAATTTGCACTCTGATTATGGCTACTTGAAGATATCCATATGGCCAAATCCCCAAGTTCTGTACTTCCCTCGTTGGGGTGAAGATCAGAAACCGCAAATTATATACATGTATAGATGCGTGTGCACCAAGATTAACAGCCACTAGCCTCCTTCCATCATTATCTCCCTAGAACAGTTCACATATTTCTCCATATGCTATTTCAGGAAATGTGACTGCAGGCCGCCCCTCAAAGAGTTTCTGAGGACCTGCCACGATCTGGTCCGGCCCAGGTACAATCCCGGAAACCTGGATAAGCTGCTTGACAAATACTGCGATAATCGGACAATGTCTAAAGCTCTTACGAATATCATCATCCCATCCTTTGACATCGAGCGCCAGCAACCAGTTTTCTTCTCCTCATGGGAGGTACTATCGTACTATCTCTCCTTCTCATACTCTTCAGACAGCCTTGTGCTCCCAGTACGATCATGACAAGTTCCAGATGTTTCAATTTGCAGTGAGGAAGTCTTGGGGCTGTCAGTTGTTACGGAAGAGGATGATACATATTGCTGGGTCCCAGCCTAATTATGTCACAGAACCTTCACGTGCAGCAGAAGTATGTGCACAGTGACAAGTCGTGAATGTTTAGATTTGTTGAAGAGAGAGAGTTTTCCTGTGTTGATGCACAATCTGATGATGATCGATCTTGGATTTCGATCGTGGAGCAGCCTAGGTTGAAAGCCGCTTTGGTGAAGGATGTGTGTCTGGCTACAACAGCAGCTCCCACATTCTTGCCTCCTGTGCACTTCACCGTTCCGCCAACCGAGGATAAGGAAAAGAAGGAAGAGGATAAGAAGGATCACACAAAGAAAGCCGACGACATACTAGAGTTCAACATGATTGATGGAGGAATAGCTGTCAACAATCCGGTTGGTTTCTCTTAAGGCCTATTTTCTTCAACTTTTGTGAATACGACTCATTTTTCAAAACATATATAAGCAGCAATTGTAAAAATCTGGGATATGCAGTTTGGTCCTGAGCTTTGGATCGATCTAGATTGTTTTCTCTTGTGCTGAGATACACCCGGCGTTCACGATTTCTGTTCAGCATTGCTTCTCTTGTTCTTCTTTTCATCATCGTCATCATCATGTGCAAAAAGAATAATAAGGCTTTAGAAACTGCTAAATTTCTCAAGCTCACATACGAGCTCCTAATCAGTATTTTGCGCCAATGTGGTGCCAGGCGGATGTGGGTATCACCGAAGCACAGCGGTACTGGAATCGTTCAGAAGTGCCTAATCCGGTCTGTATTTCGTCGGTCCTTGAGTGAACACGTCCTTATTGCTCTTTTGGTCCTTGAATGCTTTCAAATTCCAGTGACTATGGAACTAGTTTAGGTAGAACAAGTTAAGATTTCATAAGTTGTGGTTGTCATTCGGATAGTTTCAAATTGGATTCTGTTTACCCATTCCCAAATTGTGTTATCTCGGATTTGTATCTTTTCAAAGTTTTTTTTTCCCATCATATTCATTAAAAAAAAAATCAATATTTTCTCCATTAATTTGTGTCCCGCTTTTTAAAAATTGAATTTGAGTACAATTCAATTGAATCTTAATCCAATTATTGAATTAAATTGAATTGGATTTAATTTTCATTTAATGTATTTCAATTCAATTCAATTCAATGTGAATCCAATTCAATTAAATCTGAAATTCAATTCAGTTCAATTTGCATGCAATGTCAATCAATATTTTCATTCATAATGAGACTTAATTTTCACATTGGAATCACTTCTTTTTTTTCATGAATTGATCAGTTGATCGTCATCGTTAATGCGCAGCAGCGCAGAGCTCACAAGTGAGATTATGGGACCTCTAATAAGTGCTGCATATCTGGTTTCATCAAGCGAGTTGGTGCTTTGGTAAACTAGCTTGACCTGTCTTTGCTTTTCCCACAGGGGTCCAGGCCCTTTTTGGTGCTGTCGCTGGGAACAGGGCGGCATCAAACGAGTTACTCGGCAGAGGTTGCAGAAAAGTGGGGTGTGGTGAGGTGGCTGCGATACCAGCATGATGTACCCTTAATTAGCAGTCTGGAAAATGCAAGTGCAGATATGGTGGACTACAAACTATCCAGAAGATTCGAGGGTCATAACTCTTCCAAAGACTATCTTCGAATCCAGGTACCACTACAGCTTTTGATTTGTGTGAGCACATGTATCTCTCACCAGTGCTTGTCTATGGGTTTCTTTCTGCTCAAGCTTATTCTGTCACTTGTGTTTGCTTATGACCTGCACTGAGCTGTCGATGTGCGCAGACCACACTCCCGAGAGAATTATCGAAACTAGATGACGCGGATAACGTGAAGAAACTAAAGGATGTAGCAGAAAATTTAGTCAGTGACAACAGTGACAAAACAGTCCACAAAATCAAGATTGTAAATGGGTCGTTTGAAACCACCGACACACGTGAACCAATCAGGAGCGCACTTAAGAGGTAGAACGAGCATGAACACATCTCATGGATTTGTTTGTTTCTGACCTCCAGACAAGTATTTTGAGAACCTTGTGAGTCATTAGATATCTAGGGCCGGGAGCCCTTGTCCCATGACTCTTAAAAATAGGTGATTCATGGATACAAATTCACTAGCAGTCTAAATTCACTTTACGCTAGTCATGCACCTGAAGGGCTCTAAAATTGAAAATGGACGTAAAAATATAAATGAAGTCTCACATGACAACATAAAAATAAAGTTCTAAAATCTCCTGAAATTTGCGTCAGAGGTGGGCTTGACAAAATTCACCAGGAGATCGATCAAGGAGATAAAAGTTTCTAATTGGTTGTCAGATATTATTTTATTATTTTTAAAAAGGGTACATTGGGGAAGAATTTTAAATACTTTCCTTCTATGATCAAGGTCCCTGAACAAAGTCTATTTTGACTTTGTAACATATATGGCGCACTCAAAATATTTTTTGAGATTTCCATGGGACAGTGATTGGTTTGATTTTAATGGTTTATAAAATTTCACTTTCCATGGGCCCTCAGCCCCAATGGAAAGAGGGCCTTAGTTGCCTTGCCCAGCGAACCAGTCTAGTTTGAAACTGTCCATGACCTTTAGGCCCAACATTTTTTTTACTGGTGAAATTTTTGCCAGAAAGCCATTTATTAGAAATGAAAAAATGTGAAAATGAAGCAAAGTCTTCTTTTTCCAAATTTTTTTTTTGTGGCACCCAAAATGACAAGTAACCACTAAGGGGTTTTGGCTAGATTTGGCTACAAGACAAATAGAGAAGTAAAAAAGTTAGTAATCCTTTTATATTTTTGAGACTTGCTAAAACCTACTATCTAAATCTCACAATTTCCTACGAAGAAAGCTAGAAATCTACTAAAATCTGCCAAACTTTTTGGCACCATGATCTTGGCCCCTTTTTTTCCATAAAAAGGCGAAATTTTGACACAAAAAAAGCCCTAAAATGAAATGAGTTCTGGCATCTGCCAGGACTCAAAAAAAACTAAACATTGCCAAATTCGTATATTTTGTTGCAGTAACTTGAAAAGATTTTTTTTTTTTAAATGATTTTGTTTCTAACTTTCATATCTGGTTTATAGCCTGATTTGGGTAAATTTTCCTATTGACTATCGCCATTTTTATAGCTGAATCTTCCTATGGAAACTCACCACTGTGATTATATCACAAAATTAGTAAAAGAAACACACTCCTTCAAGGACTCACTTGCACTATGTGAAGAAACACACACAGTTAATGCACTTCTTGGCAGACATAATGTCATTTTGATCTCTGTTGATGTTGACTTGATCAACTTTGTTTGAATGCTTGTGCACAGATTTGCTAAGGAGCTATCCAAATTGCGGAAACCGGATGACCCTGCCGAGAGCTCCAGGGCAGGAGAAGAAAGAGGAAATTAAAACGCCTGGAGACAGTAAACCTGCAGCAGAAGAACGTATGCCCTGAAAAAATGTGAAAACGGATTTCATTTTAGGGTTCATTTGACATGTCACATCTGGATTTCGGCTACAGGCAGAAGAAGGATTGTAAGCAGAATGATGTCGTCTTTCCAAGGATGGCAAGCTGAAGGTGGTGATTGCTGCACTGAAAGGCTACAGAGAAGGATACAGAGTTATGGCTGGGTTGGTGTTTTGTCAGGTTTAGGTTTAGGAAATGTGCGTTGTTTTTCAGGTGTGTGAGTTGTTGTCGTCTTTGGCACGCTTGGAGTGCGCCGGGAACAACGTTGCTGAGTTGCGAAGCGTATCCCGGTTGCGAACAAAATTGTGCGGTGTGGAGTGTGCGTGAAGATGAATAAAAGGGCAGCTGGTGAACTTGAGGAGTACGGCTCTTCCAGGGGAAATAATTGCTCTTATGACTTTGCTTTCAGATAGATGCTTGGAGTAGGTAGCATGTATTCTGTAGAGTTGGAACCCTCTTAATTCCGCTGCACAGTGTTCTTAGCTCATCTGGAACTGCATGTACGAAATTGAAACAAAACAAGAGGTGCTGAGGAGGTGATGGCAGGATCAGGGGTCAGGTTCCTATGTGGGGAGTGAGAAAGTGTGCAAGGAATCCAAGAGAGTCTTCTAGTTTGTGAGAAAAATTCTGCTGTCAGAACATGTGTGTGTGTGTGTCCATAACTGCCAGCAGATATCATCTTTCTGTCTATGATAGAATATTCACGTAACTGTAAACTTTCTCTAAACCAAAGTGGAGAATTAGGCCAGAGCTGCTAATCAACCTCTAAGTATGTGTTCCCAAATGTATTTCATTCATGTTGAAACACTGCAGTAACCAACAAAGACAGTGTGGTTCTTGTGCTAAGAAGTCTGCTATCTTCTTGAGAGTTGTGTGTTGAAAAAGAGCAAGGGCATCTATCACGTGTTTCTGTATTTGTGAGAGGAAGGAAGCACTACAAATTATTGGTTATAGAAGTTAGTGTCCCAACCTGTATTATGGCCTCTACAGTTGTCAAGCCCTACTACATGAATTGTAATATGTGTGGAAGTGAGTGTGGCATTGAAATGAGAATTGTGAGTACACAATTCATATTTGTCATGTGGTCCTAAAGATGTTTGTAGGAGAGCATATGTGTTTCTTGAGAGATTTGTGAGAGCAAAGTCCCTTGTGGAAAGAGAGATGGACCAAAAATGAGAACAATCTTTGAGGGTATATGATCCAAACCACCATCTTCTGATTTCGAGATTTGTGAGCAGTATGTACATAGGCAGAAGTGTGATCAAAGATAGATGATGGCTACTGAATGTGCATCTGGACTTTTATGTTGTAATGAAAAGTATTAAAAATAGTGAGGATGTGTTTTGAAGTTGTCTCTCACATGTGAAAATCTGTAGAGCTTGTTGATCCCCTGAATTTTGGTCTCATCGCAACCTCTTCTTTACTGCAGAAGTTACACCAAGAATTGAAATTCAATATGCAAAAATGAAGTGAATTTTGGGTTTTTCAGTAGGCAGAATTCAAAAAAGTCAAATTAAAGCTTGCTAGATTTATATATATGTTTTCAATAGGTAGCAAAAAAGAAGGATGCTTAAATATTTTTACTTCCATATCTTGTTTTTAGTCAAATTTGGTTAAATCAGTCTATAGATGAACGTCACTTTGGCTACATTACAGAATTGACCCCCAAAAAAACAATGAATGGAAGGTAAAAAGATAGAACAAGTGGAGCCATGATTTGATCTCCATACCTTGCATTTCTCTCAAATTCCCAATCTTATTTTCCAATATTGGGAATCCCTTTGAGACTATGATACTACTTGAGACATGATCAAACTATTTCATAAACTCCCTGAGCCAAGTAGGAGATGTCCCTCAATTCCTAGAGATCTTGCTACATACACAAAAGCTCCACTTACTATACAACCTCCCTATATGCATTGTTCTATGGTCTCTTTCCATAACCTTGTTGTCATGAAAGTCTCTCATGATACCTTGGTTACAACAAGGTAATGGAAAGTGATTGAAATCCATGTGGGAGGAACAATAACTTTTCATTGAAAAGTGCAATTGTTTTGAGAATGCATGTGTCATTAATGTTGAGGAAGTTAAAACCCCTCAAATTAAGATGTTCCCATTTTTTAAATGACAATGTTTGATGAGTCATAGTTTCACTCACAACTTGATAGTTTGGTCAACCCTTGATCTGTAGAGTTGTAAGATGATTGTGATTACAACTAAAATGCAAATTATGTAATGGAAAGTTGCTAAACAAAATGATAAAATGTACTTAGTATAAGGATTCTTCTATTTTCATATGCAACACATGTATATAATGCCACTTTATTAATCTAAATTTAGATTTGAATTTGCATGTACTTCTTCTTCATCTTCTTGTTCATATGTTGAATCCATACATTAACTTTAGAATCATTAATCTAGCCTTTTTTCTTTAGGCCATTTTCCTATGTAGCATTTTTCATTGGCATGTGTAGATGTCAATTTCCTTGAATGTCTCAAAAATGGACATGTATTGTTGTATTTGAGTATATGAAAATAACATTGAAACAATACTAAATCATGATTTTTCTTTTTATGATCATTGATAAATTATATTATTGGGTGGGTCCACACTAAAAATGAGTCACAAAATGTGTAACCATTATTTAGTATTACATGTTTCTAATATTGCAAGTTTTGACATGGTATGTCAAGTTGATATTGAAATGTTTTGGTGCATTTATACATTAATGTTTTCAATGTATTATGGGAAAAAAATTAATGAACATAGAGCTCCAAAAACATTTTCAAAACAATGCAACCAATGTTGTCACTACTAAACAATGAATTTTCAAACGGACTTAAAATGGTTTGAAGATGACATATTTAAGAACAAATTTTTAAATGTATATATACATAATAATATAGTGAAACATTTTTGAAAGCCATAAGATTTTTATGTCAACTTGTAAATCATGATTAATATATGAATATTCTTTTGAATAACCAATCCAATGTTACCACATCATCTTGATTATTTAAACCATTGTTTTTAAAAGAATTGGCAATGGTTCCTTTCAACATAAACTCACCATGTTACACATTTCATATGCCTAGCTAAACAATAAAAAAACCATATCTAAATCACTAATTGTTAATATTACTATTATTGTAGTTAGTAGGGTAAGCTAAGCTAGCTAAATTATGTACCTTACTAACACTATGTGTATAAGTCTAAATTATAAGTTATTAAATATATATGTTATATGATCTACCTTATATTGCATTAACCCAAATCCAACATAAAATTAATTTTAGAACCTAATAGATTTATAAATTCTAAATGGATTGGAAATTGAACCTAATTTCCCTTCCTCCAACTCTTGATTGTTCATCATTTGCCAATTATGGGACCAAGTTTTAAAATCAATAAAGAAGAATTCCAATATGCATTACCAATTATTTCAAATTGTTTATACAACAAGGCCTAATCACATATAAAATAACTTGTAGCACATCTAAGGAAACATGGGATTAGCTTCTTTGATTGTTCGAAATATAAAACTTTGTAATCAAAATGCATTTAATGTCTGGATGGCTAACAACATTTAACATGAAGGAACATGAAACTATGATGAAACATGTGCATAATTTTAAAAGATTTTTTTTAATAGTTATTTGTGACCAAAACTAGATGAAGAATGAAAATGTGGTGTTCATATTAATCTAGAACTTGCCACCTCCTTATTGAAGTTGTTTAGTTTCCATAAGAGGTCAAACATTTACTTTACAACATTAATCACATGTTTAATACACTATAAAGAAACCATGTTGAAAATTGATTCATCAACCTTTGCATTAAAAATGAGGCCTTTGTTTAACCAAATCACTAAATAATCCTTTTCAATCCAAATTTTCAAAATCAAAAATTTGCAAAAGTACTAATTATCAAAGGGGGGTTCTTCTTCAAGACCCCCTTTTTACAATGTAAGAAAAGATTCAAACATGCCTTCAAGGAAATGTTTTCATTATGGTAAAAGTAACCATGTTCAAAATTATTGTTGAAAATGATTTGGGGGTTCAAGCAAATGGGGTGAGCTTTTCACAAGCTCTCATTTGGCTTATGTTGAAATTCTTGCAAACTCCATAACTTTTTCATTTAGATCCTTTAATAAAATTTTGACAACTTTGATGGAAAAATTCCACAAGTTTGTATGTTGGTACAAGACTTTAAACACTAATAGAAATAGGAGCACCACCACTTTTAATGGTTGCACATGAGTACCCCGTTTCCACTAGTTGAATAGCTATTAAAGGTTATCACAATCCCATTGAGAATTGGAACAAATGTTTGAGTCATACTACCCCCAATAATGTTAACAAAATTGGGTGACCAATATAGTTGGTTGTTTTCAATTTGAGCATCATGGGCACACTTGAACTCATGATAGTCATTCATCAATGGCCTTTCCAATTTAGCTAGAACAAATATTTGCATGCCATGCAATACATGTGGATAATTAAGGATTATGCATTGTTGCACATCACACCAACTATCAAATGCCTAAACAAAATCATCCAACTCATTGGTGCCAACCACACCTAAATATTGGCAAATACCATTGGTGGTTCCATAAATCTCCTTGATGTCCCACAATAATGATGAGGGCCACCTAATTTGGTGGTGAACCTATTTTTAAATCTAAGGAATCCCCCCCAAATGAAAATAATGGTGGTGTGGGTGGTTTGAATCTCACCCCCATGTAGTAAACCCATTGGTACCCCTCAAAGTATCCCTTATTACAAAATCATATATCACCTTTCTAGTGAACCCTAGCTTTAAAACTAGGATAACCAAACTTTAAATTGAAAATTATGTTAAACCTATGTCAAAGCTTAGCTTAACCCTAATATAAAATGACACTTGCATTCACAAAAACATTTCATTTAATGCTAACAAAACTTGAGCACTTTGTGAACACAACAAATGCGGTCTACTAACCATCAACCCAATTTATCCACCACAAACAATCAACGAAACAATTGGTGATCAAATCTAGAATATTTACAATCATACCAAAACTAATTTACAACCTAACCTTCTCCCACTAACATCCAACATTATTTGATGTAGAAATGCACATGTAAGTTTTGACTAGTAAACCCAAATGTGGTAATTATTCATGCAATACCTTGAACTCAATGCGTCTCAAAATCTCTTCACAAAATTACAAACCAAGCCAAGCCCAACATTTACCATCGACAAAATTAACTATAAATAAAAGCACATTGAACCCCAAAAAAAACATAAATTGGGAATGAACTTTTCATATTATACAACCTTCTAAATTGTAGCCTAGCCCCAATTCACTTGGCCCAAAGGGCTTGAAAATGAGACAACACCAAGTTTCCCCAATGCTTGGCAAAACCAACTTTCAAAATTAGCCCAAAGAGGACTTAAAACCAAGTCAACACCAAGTTGTCCCAAGGCCAACCTTCTCTTGACAACCTCAAAGTTTTAAAGGGACAATTCTTAATTGTCCCAATCACTTTAGCAAGCTAGCTTCGAACAACATTTAATCACCTTTGAGAGTTTTCATGGGATAGTGCCCCTCATTATAATCTTGAAGACAACCCCCCTCTTGACCAACGCAAGCCCAATCTCACACCTTAACCAACCCAAATTCATTAATCCAAGTGCCACCCAACTCCTAGAGGAATCACACCTCACAAAACCATTTTTGACTTCATTCCCATATCGTCTTAGTGCCCCACTAAGGTGATTTCGATATGAAGCCTGTTCACCTTAAGGTAAGTAGGTAGGTTGGCTAGCTAATTGTTTAAGGTAGGTATGTAAGTAAGGTAAATATGTATGTTTTTTATTAAATAGGGTATGGTGAATGAGTAGGTAAGTAAGCATGGTAAGTAAATAGGTATAGGTGGGTAGGTATGTAGGTAGGTAGGGAGGTTGTTAAGGTAAATAGGTATGCTTTAATATAAGTAAGTAAGGTAAGGTGAATGGGTAGTAAATAGGTTTGGGTAAGTAAATAGGCATGTGTGGGTAGGTATGTGACGCACTCCCAAGTCCTTTGTTAGACCCAAAAGGGATCCAACTATGTCAAATTGCGAAAACAGTTTGGGACTTGGAGACGCTCCCAGCTTCCAACATTAAAGGGGGTGAAAGGGGCGTGCTAAAAGCTCCAGGATAGACTAGGAAAAGGGACAAGCTTATTCAATTACATGGTCCTACATCCAAATCCAACTCACAAATGGGTTAAAACTCATTCTGCACATTTTTGGTGTTGGGACAAGCCACGGGTTAATTTGGACTCATTTGACTCATCGCGGCCCGGACTCGGGGGAAGCCACCACCTTCCCCCATATAGTATTCTCTGTAGCTCTCCACAGGACTTGCATCCAAATGGCTCTTTTTCCCGGGACTCCCAAAGTGGAGTCCCGAAACTATCCCAATTTGGACTCTTGGGACTTTGGACGCTCATAACTCCTCGCCTTGACCTTGAATTGGGACGAGGTCTGAAGCAAAGTTGTAGCTTTTGTCGAGAGCTTTCCAACGGTGTGTCGCACTTCACCTGCACACACTGGAATCGGGACTATTCCTGACTTTTAGTGGTCGGGAGTCAAATTGTCAATTTGACTCCCGGCCCTTCTTTCGACCATAACTTGTGCTGCAGATGTCCAAATGGCTCATGCGAGGCCATTTTGGACATTTACACTTCAAGACCTTTTCAACAGTACCAAGAACGCCCCAATGCAAGGTGTTTTGGCCCTTGCAATCACGCTCTGAGTTTTCGGGAGTCCCACAGGACTCCCAAGTCCCATTTTCGGGAGTGTGTGAATGGCGACCTCACAACTCCCTCAAAGTGAGGTTGCGACAGTAAGTAAATAAATATGTGCAGGTAGGTATGTAAGTAGGTTGTTAGAATATGTAAGTAAGTAGTTAGGTAAGTAGGGAAGAGGTAGGTAGGTAGGTAAGAAGGTAGGTAAAAAGGTAGGGAGGTAGATAGCTAATAGGGAAGTAGGTAGGTAAGTAGGTTGATAAGGGAGGTATATTTGACCTATTTAACTAGCCTAGAACTAGGCCTTTAAACAATTATGTACCTTGTTAGGCTTAATTTGGCTATTTAGCAACTTAAATTATTAAGTTAGGTATGTAGTAAGTACCTAAGTTTTATTAATAAACTACAAATTATGTTAGGTAGGTAACATAGGCTTAATTAATAAACTAGTAGGCTAGTTATAATAGGTTAATTAATTATGTTAAGTATGTAAGTAGCTTTGACCTAAACCTACTTAAATAATGTCAAATTAGTATGTTCAATTTGACAAAGGCATGGTCATTTTGACTAACCTTTTTCTTTTATTTGTCCATTTTGATTAAATGACCGATTAACACCTAGTCAAAAATGCCACTTTAATCAAATGTACTATTCAAAATTAACACATGTTCTTCATGCCCCAACCCATTAATTAAAACAAACATTTTGGTCAAATTAGACCATCTAAAAGGTCATGATTTGTAGTAGTGCAAGATGGCAAACATGAGCTCGTCACAAGGCTTCATTTGCCAGTGAGATTCACTTGGGGGCAAATAGGAAAATCTAATAAGTCAACTATATTGGTTGGATTTTCAAGCCTCCCACATCGATTTGAATTGTTGGAAGGTAATGTCCATGACTAGGATGCACCTCCAAATGGTGAATTGGTAATGGTAGAGCCACAAGGGATGCTAATCATTCTAGTTTTTCCATTGGATCCTAGGCCACCATGGGGCATATTGATTGAATTCTAGGCATCGACCAATCATTATATTCATCAAGCTTGGCACAATCTGTCATCACCAAGCCCATAGTCACTAGTGAACCTTCGTAATGGGCCTCCAAGTTTAAGCCCATTGGATACCAAGGTTATTGAGTGGGATATTCCCAAGAATGGGATATGCCTACTTGAGCTATTAGGAGGCATTAATTCTAGATTAACTATAATGTTACAATCAAACATCCTAGTTTGGAGATACCATTATGTGGAAAAGGATCCATAAACCAAACAAACTTCCATGTGGCATGTCATGATGTTGCAACAAAGGTATCCCCACTTGTTACCAACATCAATCATACAAGGTTATTAGCATTCCTTACCAAGCAACATCACCTTGTTGGGGGCACTAGATTTGGCAAAGATTGGGCCAATTGATTTGGTCATTTCTAGATGGCCATGTTAAGGTCTTTGATAGGCGAGTACAAGCTAAAGACTTTTCGATCCCAAGTTGGGTTTATTCTAGGAATTGATTCGTGTTGTGTAACATTTGCAATAGACACATAAGCACCATGCATATTTGTTGGAGAATGTTCCACCATTGGGGGATTCTACTTGCCAACTATTTTGGTTAAATGGCAATAGATCAAAGCTTGGATTGACAAGTCAGTGTAGGTGGATGTTGTTTTAGTTAATTC
>Ga0209611_10007502_pt1 | contig 17443 bp, 6 predicted proteins | sample S1TSphgellanicum_3_FD_187693 | JGI IMG/M metagenome (GOLD analysis project Ga0209611, IMG submission 187693) | Host-associated microbial communities from peat moss isolated from Minnesota, USA - S1T2_Fc - Sphagnum magellanicum MG (SPAdes) (version 2) | ecosystem: Host-associated > Plants > Peat...
AAAACAGAGATGTCCCTGTAACTGACATACCTGGAATTCCACCATTTCCTGCATGCGATCTTCCAGAAACAATGCAGTTGGATCCTTCCTTCTCTGATTTTCTGTGGACCTTTCCTGCCTGCTGCCAGTCCACAGTCATCCTCATCAACACATTCCAATCCTTGGAATGGAGAGTTCTGAATGCTCTTCGTGAGAAAGTCATTGGCACTCCAGCTGTAAAGGTTAGCTATGTCCTAGGCTTTGCAATTACCTCTTGTGCATTCTCTGTCCTTGAAAAGCACAGAAATTTTTGCAACGGTCAGCATTGTGGGATATTTTGACTCCTGTAACAGCATGCCATAGCTTGGTTCTTGCAGACTCAAACCATCTTGGAAATTGGTCCTCTGCTTCTGGAGACAAATGTGCAACAGGATGATGAAGAATCAGAGGTTCATGCTCTCAACAAAGCCACAGATGAAGAGCAAGACATGAGCATACTTTGGCTCAACATGCAGCCTCCGTCTTCAGTCTTGTACATTGCATTTGGGAGCTATGCAACTATCTCAGCTGCTCAGATTCTGGAGCTTGCAGAAGGCCTTGAAGCTAGCGATCAATCCTTCCTGTGGGTTGTACGCACACCAGATCAACCCAGTGATTCCAGTTCTTCTTCACGGCATGCTTCTGGATTGGTCCTCCCTCCAGGTAGCACAACCCTTCTACTATCTCTCTCATTTTGATTGCATTACCAAAGATCCCATTCATTGCAGAAAGTTTGACATGCATTTTAAAAACTTTGGTTTTGCACAATCAATCCGTACCCGCAGCTGCAGTATGATTGATGATGGTGCATCCAGTCTGTTCCAGCAGGGTGGCTCCAATATGATGTTCTCCAATAAACTGTTCTCTATTGTGCTCTGGTGGGGACCAGGATTCAAAGAGCGCACAAAAGCTCGTGGATTGTGTGTCTCAGGTTGGGTACCACAAAAGCAGATCTTACAGCACCCAGCCACAGGTGGTTTTTTGTCGCACTGTGGCTGGAACTCTACAATTGAGAGCATCTGTGAAGGCGTTCCTCTTCTTGCATGGCCTTTAAGAGCAGAGCAGCACTTGAATTGCAGGTCAGAAGAACCTGCAGCTTCTTCAAAACTTGTCATACCTTTGAAGAATCAATTTTACATCCTCCCATGTGATTTGTGCTGTGATTTGTCTCTGCAGGTTCCTGGTTCACACAGCAAAGCTGGCAATGGAGATGAAGAAAGGCACAGATGGATTTGTATCAAAGCAGGAGGTTGAGAGGAATATAAGGGCACTGATGGAAGAGGTGGAAGGTGAGTCCATAAAAAACAACATGAAAGAAATGAGAACTCATGCAAGACAAGCTGTGGCAGAGGGTGGAACTTCCAAGCAGAATCTTCAGGTTTACATTAACTACTTGCGAACACTGCAATCCCCATGAACACTGTGGCATCCACATTGCAAATATGGTATGACGAAGATGAAAGGGAAAACCAGTCATTTGATTTTAAAGATGGGCACTTTTTCTAACACAGATGGGCCTTGCTCGAATAGTTCATATTGAGCAAACCCAAAATACTTGCTAACTTGCGGAAGTAACACGAGAACTAAGTTCTTGAAAAACTTTCTGAATCTACTTTGTGCTTATGACTTCCACATTTCCATATGTGTCACATGGAATTAACACAAGTTCAGAACACAAAGTAGGGATGAAGCAAACTCAAGTCAAGTAAATGATAAGGAAAGAAAGCAACTGTGTGGCCATGTTTTTTTGTTGCTCTGCAATCCAATCTGCAGGTACAACAGAACACATGGGGAAAGAAACACAAGTGAGAAATGTGCAACTTCAACTAATGTATAATATTGGTGATTTGCTATAACATTTGCTTTCTGAGACTGGGTGTGGACGAATCTCAAAGACAATGAAGCACTATACCAAGTTTATATCACAAGACTGACAGCAATAAGCAGTACATGATGCTGGGTAGCTTGGCAAACCTACAAGTGAGAGAGAAGAGAATAAAAACCAAAGAAAATCAGAAAAACAAGAGCAAACAGAAAGAAAGCTGCTAGACATGGGAAAACCCTGAGAAAATGAAAGAAAAGAGAGACAAACAAGGAGAACTTTGAGAGCAAGAGTTCTTTGAGGATACATAAACTATCTAGAGCGAAGCTTGGAGAAGAAAAGGAAGTCAAGCCACGAATTGAGGGTACATGAAGAATCCGGTGAGAAGAGTATAAGGGTATGTTCAGAAACATTTTCATCAATGCTAACCTTTCACATGTGGTGAACAGATACTCATTTCCAATGTGATAGGTATATGCTCCGAACAGAGTTTGTTGTTGAATGAACTGCATTGCTGGGCTTAATCAATGAGTTCTAAGTGTAGGTAAAGAACGAGAGCAAGGGCATTACCAAAATAAGGGCCCATGTGAGACAGCAGCTGAGCACTACCTGATTGTGGTGATGCCCTTGCTCATATGCTTTACCAAGCATCATGAGCAAGCTGAGATTTTGTTTTTTGGCTTCTATGATTTACATGTGTTTTGTTTGGGGTTTGTCATTCTAGTCTTCGGTCAGTTTGACCTGCCAAATTATGTGGCATTGACTTAAGTGCAAGGTAAAGGCCCGAAGAGGGTATTTTACCAGAAGAAGAGGCCACACAAGGCAGTAGTCAAGTATGGACCCACTTCTGGTACTGAGGGTACTGCCCTCAACTGAGGCCTTAACCCCATGTAACAAAACCTGCTGAAATTTGTGAAAGAACGGAAGATACCTTCAAAAGCAGAAGAAAGATCACATCTTGCAAGAAAATCAGTAGCCAAGCCAACTCCATAAAACGGAATGCACTGTTATTTCTCAGAAACCAAATTTTGGTGTAGAACATGCTGTCTAAACACACTTAAAAACATTTTGGCAGGTCTTCACAATTTATGAGAGGGATCTATGAAAGTGAAGGGCCGTGTACACTAAAACATTATCATGAGTCATGCCATCTCCAACTACAGTCACTACTTGAAGGTAATCTGACATGTTGTATATATTATTACATTCATGTTAATGACTCGTAACTTTAGCAGCAACCTTGATCTACATGGCACAATCTGAGGGTTATGTCCACTTGAATCATGGAAACAAAACATGTCAAACCTCTCACATGTACATATATTTGAAACATATCACTAAAATGTGATATGAATGTTGAACATATTGCTAAATTTTGCTATCAATTTATAAGGCTAAGGTGAGCCAAACACATATAATAGGTCTGTTAAAATGATATTTCATGTTAGCATCATATTATTTGTTAATGATTTTTTTTTTTCAAATATTTGCAAAAGATTTTTAAAAAAAAGATTTCACACATTAATTCCTTTGGGAGTGTGAATAGTTTTAATTTCTAACATAAATGTTGAAGACAAGATCCAACAGAATGTTAAAAAAGAACATGACTCAAAAGCAATAGGTCCATACCAAAGTACAATTGTAAATGGACGACAAATGTATGAACAAAACAAATGTATAATATTCTTAGTAGTTTCACATATAATATCACATCACCATCCAAACATAATACATAAGATCATTTTCAAACCTAAATTAAAGAGTTTTCCATCTTCCATGAAAGAGGGCATATAGACAACCTCTCATGTATAGTGCTTGCCAAAATTCCTAATGAATGCAAAAGTGGTCATGGATACTTGGATTTACTAAATGACAAGGATGCTTGATTTTAAGAATGGTTTGAGGAAATGGTCATTTAAGTAGATATAATTGTATAGTCAATCTTAGTTACTATCAACCTTAAACTATTAACTTTCTAAGCTTGGACACTCATGTGCAACTTCTTTTAACATCTTATTGAAAGGGTAGAAATTCCCAAATATCACATAAGGTTGAATCGTTAATAAAGTGTGCTAAGCTTCTGCTCAACAGAGTTGATTTCCCATTTGATGATACTTGTTAGCTTGCAAAGCTAATAGAGTATGTGATTATGGGTGGATTGTTGATGCCAATCATTTATATGAGATGAAAGTTATCACTTTTAATTCCATGGGTGCTAGTGGGCTATTTTTTGGTTTTGATCAAGTTGCAATTTTTTCATGTGGCTACTTCCTTTTGTGCCACCACTTCTTGCCTTTGTATTATTGTTGCACGTTATTATTCAAGTAATTTCTCTTTCACATCATTGTTGTGCTTCCTATTATGTTGCTATTACTTGCCTTTGCGACATTTTTTGCTTTTGTGTTGCAATTGTTTTTTGCTTTCACACTATTATTTATGTTCATGTTGTTGTTTCTTGTCTTTGCATTATTGTTTAGGTACTTGCTCCTTCACACCATTGTTATGCTTCATTTCATGCTAGTACTTCTTGCCTTTGTATAACTATTATGCCCTCCTTTTGCGTTATTAAAGTTGCATGTTGTAAGTTTGGAACTTTTTTTTGATTATTTCCATTTTTTGTGTTTTTTTCCTCATCTTTGTTTATTTATATTTATTTTTAATTCTTTGATTTTATTTAATTCAATCTTTGATTTTTTTATATGTTGGTCTGTGTAGGTTTTTTTTACATGACAATTATTACATGAAGAGAAATTTTGATTTTTGATTGTAATTGTTCGCATTAGTTTTTCTAAGGCAGCCATACTAAAATCACATTTCATATTTTATGAAAACCATTCAAACAAAGTATTAAAGCATCACTTTCATCACAAACATAGGTTGAGAGATGTTGGGTGGAAAAAAACAAGAAGAAAACAAAAATGAATTTGGTGGAATCCAATCAACGATCCAATAATGCTGAAAAAACAAAATGAACTCCCATTATTAGAGCAATGAAATAAATCCACTCATCATCACCTAAGTTGTTTTTCATAATTGGAGGCAACAAAGCCTGAGCAGAATTCCATTCCAATTGTGTGTGCTTTAACATACTAGTGTCGTTACAATAAAGATTCCAGCATCTTACAAAAAAATAGTGCTACAACCAACACATAGCCTTCATACTAAAATAGCCTCTCACCTACTTTATAGTTTGTGAAAAACAATAGAATGATGAGTCCTAAAGCCAATGTAAAAACCTTTCCAAATGCACTCATCATCACCTAAGTTGCTTTTCATAAATGGAGGCAACAAAGCTTGAGCAAAGTTCCATTCCAATTGTGTGTGCTCTAACATACTAGTGTCGCTAGAATAAAGATTCCAACATCTTGCAAAAAAATAGTGCTACAACCAACGCATAGCCTTCATACTAAAATAGCCTCTCACCTACTTCATAGTTTGTGAAAAACAATAGAATGATGAGTCTTAAAACCAATGTAAAAACCTTTCCAAATGCACATAATCCATTCACAAACAACACTCTCCAATACACTATAAGAAGTGTTTAGAAAACTAATTAAGGTTTAGTGGTCCTATGAAAAAAAAAATGTTTTACAACTAGCTTTGCAACTCAATTTTTGAGTTACATTGGACACCTGCAACTCATTGTATTTATATGCCGTGAATGTTAATAGACAAGTCACATGAATTGTAGAGTTGCAATTCACTATATATGCAATGCAATTCATTGTATTTCAATTACAACCTTGTCAAAACAACTTATTTTAAACTAACTAATAGAAACCATTTTTTAACCAAAAGTTTTCAACTACATGACATTTTGCAATTATATTTCAATTGAGATTTTTTTAATTTTTAAATTTAATTATGGCAATTATCAATCAAGTCAATTTGTCTATTTATATTGGTATACATTTGAAAAATATATTCAACTAGGTGGTCATTTGCTAATATTCCTAGCATCAACAATGTCTCCAAATTGAATGCCCAACTATATTGGTAAACAATGTGAAGCATGTTTCAATTAAAGGGCCATTTTCAAAATGTTTTTGGCATCTAAGGTTCTTTAGTTGGCACATAGTCAAGACATTGACTAATGTCCAACTATTTTGGTGACACCATCAACACACATATATGGATGATAAAATGTATTAAAGGATGGCTAAAATGCAATCTTGTTTGCAATTTTGTTGCAACTATCGCTTTCAACTAGGTTAAACAACTAGTAGGCAAATTTAAAATTATGATAATATACATTACATGTAAATTTAATTTGTATAAATGAATGATTTTTTTTGTGCATGTAAATATTATAATCTAATTTCAAAATAAAGTTCAAAGAAAATTAAAATATATGTTAGTAATAATGTTTATGTTCAATACACATGTAATTTATTAATTTTATGTGGGTAATTACAACATATCAAATAATGATACACAATGTTTATATCTATGTTTATTCATTTTTATACACATGATATCTTAATATTTTAAAAAAATTATGATTAAAACTCATTAAAAAATAATGTACCCTTTGTCATTGGCCCAAGTTTGAATGCATTCAATTGAATTTTCTTTCCAAACCCCTTTTTGCGATTTGTTTGAATTTCCAACAACAATACCCATTAAAAATTCAATATTATTGTTCACATTTTAAGTCTCCAAATTACAAAATCAATTTTATTAAATCAAACTTGGTGAGGCTTTCCAACAATACCAAAAACGCTTCCAAATTTGAATATAATTTGCAATCTTGGTTTTTTTTTAAAAATCAATGAAAAAATGGTTTAATAATTAAAAAATTCCACACCATAGTTTCAAACATTTTAAACCAAGTCAATGCACCTTTACTCATTGAAAACTTTCCAATGATAAATTCCATAGCATGACCTAAAAAATCATGGTTTGGGAGATATCATTAAGACAAAACAAAACAAATTACCTTCCTTCATGGATAGATAAAGTAACATGTGTTGTTGGCCCCAAGTGTGAACACACTCAACTCATTTTCCTTTCTAGACCCATTTTTTTGTAATTTTTTTGAATTTTCAATAACAAAATTCAATATCTTCCACATTTTAAGTATGAAAATTATGAAATAAATTTCATTCAATCTAACTCAGCAACTATTTTCCAACAACGCCAAGTACACCTTTGGATTTGCGTACAATTCTTATTTATGATTTTATTAATATTTACTAGTCACTACACGAAAAAGATGGATATATGATTACATCCATGACTAGGTTTATAATCATATATGCCACTAATGACTACAAGATTACAAAATATTATTTGTAAATTATATATTTAGTATAAATTTATGTATATAATATAATATAATATAATATTTATAACTTCCTATTAATATTTGAATATATGTTTTCATATTGATTATATTAAAAAGTTATTCATTTAATATAATTTTGAATCATTTATATATCATATATGTACAGTTTGTATAGAAATAATATAAAAACATACAATACCATATCAATGTTGCACATTCATTATATATACAACCCATCAACATACCCCAACATTGACAACAACTTTTGCTATCCACCTAGTAGATTAGATGTGAACAATGTATTCACATATAAGATTTATCATCTTTCAATGTGTGAATGTAAAAAAACACAAAGTTTAAAATATAATTTCTCTTTCTACACTTAATTAAATGAAAATTTGAATATAGCTTATTAAACTTTCAAACATAATCTACATACATGCACCAACTAAAAATTCAAACAACAAATTTTGAACATAGAAAATCACTTTTGAATTTCAAAAATTTTTAAATCTTTGTTATGTTTCAATACATGATAGACTTTAATAAATAGATGTATAATTTAAGTATAAAACCTAGAATATTTTTAATTTATTTTAAAATTCTGAAATATGAATACACTATAATATTATTAATATAAATATATTTGTATATATTATGTACCATACTATATACACATAACATAATTTTACATTTAAATTATTAATCTACATATATATATTTTTTCAATATTTATACTTTATATATGAATATTTAATTTTCAGTATATCATTTAATTTAATAATCATATATTATTTATTTATTTTTAATAATTAATTGATTAAATTCGTGATGATTATAATATAATATAATATATATTTACAAAAAACATATTTACAAATTAATTATATCATATTTATTAGAGTCCAACCACTCAATATAACATTATAATTGTATATTTCTTTTTCATTTGTTCAATTTTTATAATTTGCATTAACGAAAATCTACACATTTAATATGTATACAAATATATATTGAAATATTTTAAATATATATCCATAATCTAACAAATTTCTTGTAAAACCACAATTTTAAATTGTGTAAATTATATTCAATTTTTCTTAAAAAGTTGATTTTATAAATTTAATATGTTGTAAATTTATTAAGCCTAGACCCATGGATAAATCTGATAAAGTTTTTCTAAATTTACTATATTCAACAAACTATACTATGTTATTTTGGTTAAACTAGGATAAATTTGCTTATATTTTGATAAACTTGGGTGAAACATTTTGAAGCTTGGTTAAGCAAATATAAATTTAACTAAACTAAATGATTTTGGCTAAATTTGGCTAAACTTAGAAAACTTTTAATTAAATTTGGTTAATTATTCCTCAAATTGGATAAATTTGGTTAAACCTAAAATTCTTCTAGTCAAAATGATTTATCTATTTAGCTAAAATTTGATAAATTAGGTTAAACTTGGATACTTAAATTAAATTTGGTTAAAATTGGTGAAATCAAGTTACATTAAGCCACTTAGGTTAAACCTAGTTAAACTTGGCTAAATCTAAATAAATTTGGCTAAACTTGGTTTAAATTTGTTAAATGAGGTGTTAAAAGGTGATTTGTTTGAATTAAGACTAAAATTAAGCTAAATTCAGCTAATTAATCTAAGTTTGGCTAAGTAAACTTGGTGAAATTTAAAGGTTGCTAAAGTTGGTACACTTGGTTAAATCAAATTAAATTTTAAGTTACATATGTTAATTTATGGTACATTAAACTAAAATATGATAATTAAAATAAATAAGGTTATTTAAAATAAACTAAGCTACTTGGGGCAAATTAGCTTTAAGTAGGTTAAGTTAAGCCACATTAGGATTGAATTAAATTAAATTAAATTAGGTTTAAATTAATTCATATTAGAATAGGTACCTAGGCCTATTCCAAGGCTAGTTATTAGGAAAACTTTAAATCCACCTAAGCTTATATTTAAGGTTTAGTTGGGACCTAATATGTCTCTTTAGGCCTACTTAAGGTCTACCTAAATTTTTCAACCTTTTTATTTAGCCTAATTATTTAACCTACCCATGTACCTGTTTAACTTAGCTACCTTGTATGATTACTAGTCATGTAGTCATAATATCGTAGTCATATGAGACTAAAAGTCCTATAATCATGAGTAAAATCATATATGACTAGGTCATATCATTCCATGATTAGGTTTGGACATTACTCACAACATGTCCTAATCATGGATGCTATGTTTTGGTGGAGTGAATAAAATGGTTCAATAATCAACAACCTTTGCATCGTAATTTTGTATAGATATTGAATGGTTATGTACGATGAATTTTTTATGCATATAAATATTACATTTTAATTTGAAAATAAAATTTAAGAAAATTCTCAAATATAAGTCAACTTAATAATGTGTATGTTCAATACCTGCAAAATTTATTATTTTTATGTAGATTCTATTTTAGTTTACAACATATCAAATAATGATACTTAATTAATATTTTTTGGGAATATGTTCAATACATGTGTAATTTATTATTTCCATGTAGATTCATTTTTAGTTTACAACATATCATGTAAGGATACATAATTAGTATTTTTTAGAATTTAATTTTATTCTAGTGTTGGTTATAAATTCCAATATTTTTTTTTTCCATTTTTTCATTTTATTAGTAGTATTTTATTATTTATGATTAAATTAAAATTATGATTAGAATAATTATTTAATTTATTTAATAAATTATTATATTAATTCATAATAATTCCAACAAGTTAGATAAAAATATGAATAATAATAATTAAATAACTAGCCTAACCTAACTACTAACTATAATTTTATTATTGATGTTGTTGTTATAACCAATTATTAATTATTACTACGTTATAATATTTATTATAATTTAAATATCAATTTAAAAATTATTATTGAATATCTATATTTTAGTTAATTCTTTGTTTTATGAAATGTTAATAAGAAGTTATAATGAATTTGGAATTTAAAAAAATATTCATTAATAATTAAATATTTAATAGATAAGTACATTTAATTGCTGATTTTAAAGAATTTAACGAATCACCATATTATTTAGTAAATGATGATAATATGTATATTTGTTTAATTATACGATTATACATTTAAAAATAGACATATGCAAGGTAGATTACCAATTTAAGTCTGAGCTTAACTAAATTCATATTAACTTTTATAACTAGAGCACAACTATTTGACTTGCAATTAAGTTGCAACCAAATTACAACTAGGTTACAATTAAAAATTTTACCTTATTCCATGAATCCATATTATATAAAAAAGTGCACTAGGATTATGGAAAAACAAAATAAACATGAAAATGTAATATCCATTTGGGATGAACCAATAAAAAAGGTTCAACCCTAAAGGTTAAACCAAATTAAATAGGAATTCATTCATTAATTGCCATGTGACACATGTTTAGGCCTAATATAAGTGTTTAAATCTAGCCTTGACTTAAACCTAAATTAAATGCCTTATGTTTAAATTTTGCCTAGGTGCCTAAGTTTAGACGTAACTTATGTTTATGCAACATTTGGCCTCACTTATTAATGTTGGTGTGCAACGTGTCATTTAACTATTTGTTGACAGGTGCAAACAAGATAACATGAATCACACCTACATGCTTTTGGAGGAATAATTTTTTGAAATATTCTTTAAAAAATCTTCAAAAAAATTTCAAATCTTTTAAATTTTTTAAAAATATTATTATGGCAAGATTTATGTAAAAGATTTCAAAATATATGTAATTTTCAAAATTTTGGAAGTCTATTTATAAGTCCTTTTAATGTTAAAAAACATGCATTACAATGTTTAATGAATGTTTTTGAAAGCTTAAAATCTTTCAACATCAAATTAAATTATTATTTTTAAATGTGAAAAATTAAGCATGCCTTACATTGTTGTGGTTATTGTTAATGTGATTACACCTTGACTTCAAATTTTGTGAATGTGCCACATCTTACCAAACAACTGACCAAATATTCAATTTACATAGTTACAACATAGTCCATATGTTTAATTTACATAGTTGCATCCTAGTTGAAATTGTGATTGTAATTTTGGTTAATGTCATGCATAATCTGCAATTGAAGTTCATTCACAAGTCAAATGCAATTGACAACATCCCTTGACTAAATTAGTGCATCAATTTTCAACTAAATTGGTAAATAGTGACTATTGTTATGGTGTTGACACATGGCATACATGTTCGATTGTAATTTCATTTTCGACTTTTACTTGTCAACATTATTGGTTAGTAGTTGCAAAAAATAAGTTGTAACTATATGCATAATTTTCGATTTGGTTTGTAATTGAACACTAGTTGAGAACATAATTACAAAAAGGGGTCTTTTATTAGTGATTACTATGCAACTCCATTATAATTGCACCATGATGTCATGCTGACATCATTAATTGTTATCCATCCATTAAAATTCAACACATGAAATTATGAAGATTTTCAAACATTATAACTTTTTTTTTTTTGAAATATTGATCATTATCGTCCGTTATGATTGTTAATGGATGGTTCAAAATTGTAACACCTCACACAACAAAAATTGCCACATTGCATATTAATTGTATTCTAGGAAAAAAGAAAAAAATAAATATTTATTTTAGCAACTAGGTAGGTCGTACCTAACCATAGTTAGGTGGATTGGTAGGTCTTAAAACCTACATACTTATTAATTATTTTAAACCTACCTACCTACCTACCTATATAAGTAGGTAAAAAGATAGGACCTATTTACTTACGTAGGTAGGTAGATAAGTAGGTGAAAAAACACAAGACTAAGTGAACTAAGGAATAGTTATGAAAATATATATTTTTTAATTTTATGCTTTGCTTTTAAAGTTAAATTTTTTTGAGTTCATCTCAAAATGACACATGTATTTTAATGTGAAAACATAAAAGAATGCACCTTCTTTATATAGTTTGTCACATGGTATTCAAAAACAAAACACATAGATTGAATCTTTTACTTGTTATTTAGTTACAACTATAGTATTTTCTTTTCACATGTTTTGTGTTTGTTTTTCATTATGTAAGTTATATAATTAAATATTAATTTTTATATGAGAAATAACTATCTGAAACTTAAAATTTTGATTAAATATATGATAATTAATTATTTTAATTATATATATAATTATTCAATCTAATTCTTTTTAGTTATTTCAAATAATTATTTATTTGACTTCAAATAGTCTATTATCAAATGATTAATTATCTAAATTCATATAATTAACCACTTATCATCTGAATTTTGAAAACAATTATGATTTATTGTAATTAATTAATGAAATAATTATATGAATCAAACTTATTTATAATTCATAATAATTAATCACCATTTTAATTAAATAGTTCATTAAAATTAATAAACTTCATATTAATTAATTACTTAAATAATAATAAAAATTACTGAATATTAAATATTAAATATGAATTTGGGTAGAAATCATCAAGTTAAAAATAGGCATATCAATTTGTACACTAAATTGAATTTTTAGTATAATATACACATTGCTTTTAGTATCACAACAACGTCCCTCTTTGAGATCTAGGGGAGAGATGTAAGGTGTCATGGGATTGCCTCATGTGACATCATGTTGATCACCGAGTTTAGCCTTTTAGGTTTGATGTTCAAAAAACCTTATGTTTTAAAACCCTAAACACACACCATCATTGTGCAACTAGCCCTGCAAAGTTTTTGAAAATCTTGATCTTTTTGTAATAATTTTCAAATATGAATGACAATAACAAATTATTCAAACCTATTTAAATTATTAATTTTGTGTTCATAAGATGAATAGTGTCCTTGCAAAGAGTTTTATGTGTTTTTTCATATGTTGTAAATTGCTTGTATGGAGAAAAAAAGCATCATGTGTTTTGTCCAATGTTTTTCAAACAATGAGACCACCCCCGCTTTGGGGTGTCACAACTATCTCATTTTTTATTGGAATTGAGTGCTGTAAGTGTTGACCAGTGCTCAGGCTAGTGCTTCACCTAAGCTCTTGGAAGACCATGGTGAAAACATGCATCATTACTAAACCCTAGGGATCTGAACCCTTTAAGTGTTCACTCACCTGCCATTCTACCCTAGTAGGCCAATGTGTCATACTTGGACACATATTATACATTATACTTGTCTATTCCCATTTCCCATTCCCCTTTCCATCTTTGAATTACTCATTAATGAGGTAAGAATATAAAGATAGATGATAAATTATCCAGGCGATTACCCTGTGAAACAAATGTGAATATTGGCCATTTATCTTTTCATCCTTGTTTTAGATTGAATAATTTGCAATGCCTTTATACCCATTTTCTTTTAATTGAAAATTTTATATAGTCCATATACCTTCATTTCTCAATTGATGGATTTTGACCAAGTTGATTGAGCCTTGCTTGGCTGATACATTTTTATTTTTTTTAAATGAAAAAAATCCTTTACTTGGTTGACTGTGAAGATATGAAAACCAATACACTTGCCCAAAAACACAGATATACCTCTGAACTGCTGGTTCTAAATTTAAGAAAAAAATTGGTTCTGGTTTGAGGGGAAGAATTAGAAACCAAAAAGTTTAGAAATGTCAAGAGCCTGGTAGAAAACTGATATCTTATGGTGCATTCATACTTGATGTTAAGTCAGTGTTACATGAAAATCTAGTTGACATCCTGGGTGGGACCCGATGTTAAATGAGCAATAGCTTAATGTTAAGTGACGTTAACATAAAATTTTCATGGTAAGTAGGTGTAAGTCCTAAATGACTAGCATGCTGTTAAGGGACTTAACACTAGAGTCCCTAAGAACATCTCCAGCGGTGCTCAGTATGTGATCCTGCACAGTAAAAATGGATGAAGAAAATCTAACAACTGCCGGTTTGACTCAGGAAAATGGTTTTGGCTCAGCAGAATTGGGCAGGTTGCTGTGGTTGGTAAAAGGCTCAGCAGCTCTGTGCACTTGCAGAAAAGAGTGTAATAAATATGATCTAACTGCTACTCAGTGTTTCTGATTCGCATGTCATTCAAAATGCAGAGCCATTATGACAGGAGTCACTTGTTGTTGTGGTGGTGTTAAAGCTCATGCATTGGCAAGCTAGGCAAGATTTGTCTATTTGTTGTGAAGAACATTTGTTTTTTTTGTGTGTTGTTGTTGTTGTGTTCTTCTTTTTCTTCTTCTTCTTCTTGTCTTCTTGTTGTTATAGTTGTGGTCTTCTTGTTTTTTGGTGTTGAAGTTCAGGAACTGACAAGCTAGGGCTCATCATCATCATCATCAGCTGTTGAGTGTTGCCTTTGCAACTACTAGCTGAAAAGCTTTGTTGCAACAATCTTTGTTTGGTGTTTGGAGCTCACAAAAAGGAGGATTGCAAGATGGTGGATGGTTCAAATATGGATCAGTTTCCAACTCTTCTTCCACCTTCTTCTTCTTCTTCTTCTCCTCTTCCTCCTCATGTGATCTTGGTATCGAGTCCACTTCCTGGACATAGCATTCCGTTTCTTCAAGCTGCGAAACGTTTGGTTGATGAAGGAGTCACAATCACGTATGTCAGTACTGATGATCATATATCACAGCTTTTGGAGTCGAGTAATGCAGCTTCTCGAGAGCTGAGATCTCGTGGAGTGCGGTTTGTGAAGCTACGAGATGGATTGAAGCATCTGAGTGGGCGTGACTTTGTTAGATATGTTCATTCATTGGAAGGGGAGAGGAATATGATACATCTGTTGGAGGAAGTTGTAGTTGAGCTTTTGCAATCATCTGATCATTTGAAGCAGAACGGTGATGCGAGTTCGGTTGCTGCAGCTGCATTACAACAACGATCTACACCTTGTTGTATTTTGTATGATATGTTCTCCACTTGGAGCCAGGAAGTAGCTGACAATCACAAGCTCGCCAAACATCTCTTGTTTGTCTCCGGAGCTTTGACTCTTTGCGTCTTTTCCCAGGCACGATTCTTCTTCCACAGGTCTTCAGGACCCTTCTTTGTTGCTGCAATCTCTTCTGTTATTTCTTGTACGAGAAAGAACATGAAAAAATGCTGTCTCCCGCAGCTATGGCTCTTTGCGACTATTCCCAGGCACTATTCTTCTTCCACAGGTCTTCAGAATCTTTCTTCGTTGCTGCAACCTCTTCTCTCGTTTCTTAAACAAGAAATAACATGAAGAAATGAGAATCAAACAAGATAATCTGGCCAGAAAAATCATGGGGACAGCACAGTTGAAGATGCAGATTATATTTGTACATTTTGCCAAAGATTTCTCCATGTACTGGTGGTTGCTTTGATAGTTTGAGAAGGTTTTTTTTTGCAAAGGGATGCTGCAATTACAGATGTCATGATGATGATGGCAGGCACAGCGGCTTCGTGAAGAAGGTCTTGTTCCTGTGGCACCTCAAAACAGAGATGTCCTTATAACTGACATACCTGGAATTCCACCATTTCCTGCACGTGATCTTCCAGGCAGAATGCAGTTGGATCCTTCCTTCTCTGATTTTCTGTGGACCTTTCCTGCGTACTGCCAGTCCACAGTCATCCTCATCAACACATTCCAATCCTTGGAATGGAGAGTTCTGAATGCTCTTCGTGAGAAAGTCATTGGCACTGGAGCTGTAAAGGTTAGCTATGTCCTAGGCTTTGCAATTACCTCTTGTGCATTCTCTGTCCTTGAAAAGCACAGAAATTTTTGCAACAGTCAGCATCGTGGGATGTTTTGACTCCTGTAACAGCATGCCATAGCTTGGTTCTTGCAGACTCAAACCATCTTGGAAATTGGTCCTCTGCTTCTGGAGACAAATGTGCAACAGGATGATGAAGAATCAGAGCTTCATGCTCTCAACAAAGCCACAGATGAAGAGCAAGACATGAGCATACTTTGGCTCAACATCCAGCCTCCATCTTCAGTCTTGTACATTGCATTTGGGAGTCATGCAACTATCTCAGCTGCTCAGATTCTGGAGCTTGCAGAAGGCCTTGAAGCTAGCAATCAATCCTTCCTGTGGGTTGTACGCACGCCAGATCAACCCAGTGATTCCAGTTCTTCTTCAAGGCATGCTTCTGGATCAGTCCTCCCTCCAGGTAGCACAACCCTTCTACTATCTCTCTCATTTTGATTGCATTACCAAAGAATATCCCATTCATTGCAGAAAGTTTGACATGCATTTTAGAAACTTTGGTTTTGCACAATCAATCCATACCTGCAGCTGCAGTATGATTGATGATGGTGCATCCAGTCTGTTCCAGCAGGGTGGCTCCAATATGCTGTTCTCCAATAAACTGTTCTCTATTGTGCTCTGGTGGGGACCAGGATTCAAAGAGCGCACAAAAGCTCGTGGATTGTGTGTCTCAGGTTGGGTACCACAAAAGCGGATCTTACAGCACCCAGCCACAGGTGGTTTTTTGTCGCACTGTGGCTGGAACTCTACAATGGAGAGCATCTGTGAAGGCGTTCCTCTTCTTGCATGGCCTTTAAGGGCAGAGCAACACATGAATTGCAGGTCAGAAGAACCTGCAGCTTCTTCAAAACTTGTCATACCTTTGAAGAATCAATTTTACATCCTCCCATGTGATTTGTGCTGTGATTTGTCTCTGCAGGTTCCTGGTTCACACAGCAAAGCTGGCAATGGAGATGAAGAAAGGCACAGATGGATTTGTATCAAAGCAGGAGGTTGAGAGGAATATAAGGGCACTGATGGAAGAGGTGGAAGGTGAGTCCATAAAAAACAACATGAAAGAAATGAGAACTCATGCAAGACAAGCTGTGGCAGAGGGTGGAACTTCCAAGCAGAATCTTCAGGTTTACATTAACTACTTGCGAACACTGCAATCCCCATGAACACTGTGGCATCCACATTGCAAATATGGTATGACGAAGATGAAAGGGAAAACCAGTCATTTGATTTTAAAGATGGGCACTTTTTCTAACACAGATGGGCCTTGCTCGAATAGTTCATATTGAGCAAACCCAAAATACTTGCTAACTTGCGGAAGTAACACGAGAACTAAGTTCTTGAAAAACTTTCTGAATCTACTTTGTGCTTATGACTTCCACATTTCCATATGTGTCACATGGAATTAACACAAGTTCAGAACACAAAGTAGGGATGAAGCAAACTCAAGTCAAGTAAATGATAAGGAAAGAAAGCAACTGTGTGGCCATGTTTTTTTGTTGCTCTGCAATCCAATCTGCAGGTACAACAGAACACATGGGGAAAGAAACACAAGTGAGAAATGTGCAACTTCAACTAATGTATAATATTGGTGATTTGCTATAACATTTGCT
>Ga0209611_10007503_pt1 | contig 17442 bp, 15 predicted proteins | sample S1TSphgellanicum_3_FD_187693 | JGI IMG/M metagenome (GOLD analysis project Ga0209611, IMG submission 187693) | Host-associated microbial communities from peat moss isolated from Minnesota, USA - S1T2_Fc - Sphagnum magellanicum MG (SPAdes) (version 2) | ecosystem: Host-associated > Plants > Peat...
ATGAAATGGTTGTAAAAGTGAGGTAAATTTCATTCATTGGCCTCAAAAATGGGAAAACCGGGGTGGAGCGTATTCATGGGTGGCAAGGCACCCGGGTCACACTAGTATAGATGAAGACACATGAAATATGTTTTAAAAATACATAAATACAATATATAAAATTGTGAACAACCCAAGGCCAAATATGGATGAAGACATATGAAATATATTTTTAAAAATACATAAATACGATATACAAAATTGTGAACAACCCAAGGGCCAAATATGGATGACGACATATGAAATATATTTTAAGGAATACATAAATTTGATATACAAAATTATGAACAACCCAAGGCCAAATATGCATAAACTTTAAAACCCAGGGTCAATATTCGAGAACTTTTAGACCAAGGGCAAGTATTGCATGGATTGTTAGACCTTGAGTTTGTTGGGGTGGCTGAAAAACCCTTATAGAAGGATACCTTTGAAATCACCTAGCATATTGTTATGTGTGCTTCTAAGATTTTTGGGATTCCAAGTACTTAGATGAGATATTCCACTCAATTGGACGAAAATCAACGGCCAAGGCTTGCCACAAGCATGGCCTTTTTGCTATTCCATAACCACTCTCTATGGCGAGAGAGCATCTCTATTCCCCTAAGAGATGGTTATTTACGATTACCTTGTCTGTAGCAACTAGCAACCCAGCTAAGGTACCACCCCTAGGCTCTGATGAGCCTAATGGTTCCCCCAAGTTGTTTGGATGAACATTCCATAGCTGCTCTGTCTCTGTGGAGAGAGCATATCGGTCCTCGTGAATGTTGGTTACGTCCGGTTACCTAGTATGTAGGCAACCAACCCAATCCAGAGACGAAACTAACCTACCTGGTCCAGAGACAGAACTAACCTATTGAACACAAATCCGAACCCTAAACCTAGTTGTTTGGATGAGCATTCCACAGCCGGTCTCCGTGGAGAGAGCATCTCCATTCTAGTATAATATGGTTATGTCCGGTTACCGAGTACGTAGCAACTGGCGAAGACTTTCTAACCCACCAAACGCGAACCCGAACCCTAAACCGAGAGGCAAAGGGTTAGGCCCAAAACTGGTACAGAGTCCAAACAGAAAGAGCAAAGGAAGCAGGGGTTGCAAGTTGAGTAGAAGAGCATCATGGTATTAAGTTACCGGTGGTAGACATGGGTATTATGAAGGGACCGTTGGGACCAAATGGAGGTTGTTGAAAGGTCACATGTCTGTGCCCCTTGGGAAGCCCTGCATCTCCGAACGCATGCAGCAAACAAGCAAGCCACGCGACGAGACGGTGTACATTGAAGTGGTGTGGCTGGTTGTTGTTGTTTGTTTTTTATATTTGCTCCTCGTCTTCTACTACTGCGTCTCGGAGCATTGGCATGGCGGACGCCCTTCGGGTCTGTTTCTTACTCCCTCATCCCCTCCCCCCCCGCTCCTCTCTCTTTCCTCATTTTTTCGTCTTCTTCTCCTTCATCTCCTTCTTGACGTTGGCATTATTATATAGCTCTCTTGGATCTCTTGTTCTTTGCTCACGAGCTTTGACACCCGGCTGTTCGCAAAGCTTGGATTAGTCGCACAATCTGCGGACGTGTTTTTATCTGCGGCAATTTGGATTCTAGGGGCATTTATTAGTCGTGGTTTGGTTTTGCTAAATGTGTAATGGTTTTGTGAATTTGCACTTTGAGCTAACGGATAATGCAATAGATAACGGATGAGCATAGTGTGCGTTTTTGTCGCTGAATATGTTGTTTATTCAGGTGGTGCATTGAGTCAATTGTTGTGATATTGTTTGTGTTTTTATGAGGGTAATGTGATTCTTCTTTCATCAGTAGTAGTTGGCGCTTGATTTGCAATCTACAATGAGTGGACTGTATTTTGTAGTTTTCTATTACTTGGACTTCTCTTTGAAGTTTTGTAAATTCAGTCCTTTGAACAGCTTTGCTTCATGCTCCTGAAGACTCCAGCCAAATTGTTGTCATTTGTTATTGACAATTGTCTTGATGGTTGTTTATGTCAACAGATGAGTCAAAGCTTGAATACACACACAAGTTCCAATGATAGGAGCAATAGGATGTGTTTGATTGATGAGCATTTTCACTACCTGGAAGCAGCAGCTCACAATTGAAAGCTTGGATGGATCCGTGATTCAGGGAACAAGTTGCCTTTCTCTATCAACTTAGGTTCAGCAATATTAACTGAAGATTGCCATGACTGTGTGAATTGACCACCTGGAGGAGCATAGAAACGAGGTGTATAAATGTGAAAGGAGGAGGATGGAGGAGCTTGAAGTGAGCAGCCCTATGGAGGAGGATGAAGTTAGACGGAGTGTAAGGGGTACATCTGACTGTGATTTAAGGTTTTGGGGGAACCATGGGAATAGCAACTATAACCATGCTCTGGGATGTAGGCCAAGCACAAGTGGACATGATAGAGTTGATAGTACTTCAGGCATTGCAAATGGTACCATATTTTTTCCCTTCACTTCCCTTGCCAAATCCCTTTCAATTTCCTTGCAGGGTCTTTGAGTCCTAGGTTGTACTCTGTAAGTTTGTAGAATCATCAGTAGTTGTTCAACATGTTGATGTGTGCAACAGTATGCTTCCTATCTTAATATGATTAGATAATCATATCTATGTTGCAGTATGTATGTGCATGACTGTTAAGTGAAGTTTGTGTTTGATCTTGAAGTTATTGTCTACCTTGCTTGTAGTGCACCAGTGCAATCAGTGCACAAGTTGCACAGTATCTTTGTGTCAGTGTATTTCTGAAACCTATGTTAGTGTTGAAGGCCATAGTTACCCATGTTCAGTTAATCCTTAGGTTTATTTTCTTGTTCCGTAGCTGCTATCTACCATTCGATGAAGCACATTACAAATTCCTGTGCCACTATTTGAAGAATCAGCCATTTGACCAAATTAAAACTCAGTGATGTGTGAGAGGTCAACAGAGTACGACATTCATGCATCAGTCTGCTCTGATGGAAGATCTGGGCTTGGAGTGCAAACCATTAAAAGGGAGACAACTAAGAGAATGCAAAGCAATCGTGCGATTGTACAAGAGGAGGACCTGATAGTCTTAAACCAAGATAATGTTGAGATTGGTAGATCCTTCCAACTGGCAGTGAGTTCACATGATTGGGTTCTTGCTGAAAGTTTCATTCCATTGGCAGATTCCCAGCGGCTGAACGATGGATTATGCATTGCTCTAGACTCCATATGGTTTCTAAGGTAAGTCTTAGTGCCCATGTGCCTGGGATAGGAGTCAGGCAATTGTGACAATTGTTTCTTACAAGAATCCATTGATGCTTTTTGTCAAATAGTATGTTTGTGGCTGCAGGTGCACCAGTTATTTCATATGCAAAAGTATGTACTTCTAATGCAGATAGGCAGATTATCATAAAACACTGACTTCAATCAAGTGATTGTCATGTCCAGCACTACACAGGAACTTGCAGCTGCATCACAGTTGATTGAGAAACTAATATTGGCAGGGGCTCATGATTTCACACGAGCAGCTTTGCGGACCTCCTTCTTGGCTTCATGCGTGTCAGCATGTCGAAGCCGCACCATGACTCTTGCTGATACTGTAACTGTCATGGCCCAAAGGTTATTACTTCTCTTCACATGCACTTGTACATGTCAGATTTTGCCCCAAATGTTGATAGAAATAACACATTGTATCGCGAATGTATATGCAGGTTGCGTGAAAGGCTCCAGGAGTGCAATGGTGATGAAGTATTGAAGGCTGAAGCAGCAGCCAAGGTCCAAAGGTTTACAGAATGGGCACTGAAATGTATTGGTTCCCACTCACGAGGACAGGCATCACAATCTGGTGCAACATGTGATATGACCACTTCACTTATTCATAGCTCAGCTATTGAGCCACGACTCCAACTCATGGCCTTCAAGAAATTCTTGGAACTTGCTGGGTTTCGATTGACAAAGAAGGACTATACTGAGGCATTTGATGCAGCATGCTTTCCACTTACTCTGTTTTCCAGTGCAATTGATCCAGGGTGGGCAACTGGAATGGCTGCAAGTGCTATGCAAGGGCTGCTAGACCTGCTTGTTGAGGGAGGTGCAGACAATGTAAACCAATGTTTTCTGGAAGCTGCAAGGTTTGGAAGTACAGAGCTTGTTCGTATTCTTCTCCAGGTCTTGTACACACTGCATCTAATTCTTTCTGATTGTTCTCTTGAAAATCACCATTCTCAAAGCCATTTCTCTTGTCCTTTCTTATTATTGGAGTCATCTGGTTTGCCTCTCTGGAGACATAACTTGGTCTGGCCACTCTATATCATGAAATTACTCAAGGAAACAATGGAAAGGCAGTCATCTCAGGTTTGTTGTGTGATTGATTCATGAGAATCTTGTGACATACAAACAAAGATGTTGTGAGGCAAATGCTCATTCATGATGTGAGGCAAACATGTAATGGTCAAATGAGTTTGATGCAATGGCCCAGGACTGTTGGTTAAGACTTTTCATTTTTGTGCCAGTCTTTTACTGCAACTGCACCAGCAGCTGCAAATCTTTGAGAAATCAGAGACATTTATGGCTACTGCAGGCACAAGAACATACATACATATTCTTGTCTCAGCCTTTCAAAGTTGTTCATTCTTTGGGGAATCTGGTTGTTTTGCAGATTGCACAAAGAAATGGTGTGGAGCTAGATGTGGATTTGGCACTAGGGTTTGCATCACACTATTGCAAAATAGGGACTATGGAGTGCTTGGTTGATGATGGAAATGCAGAGGCCTTTCTAGGACCTCTCATGAGAGCAGCTGAAAGAGGTTGCATGGAGGTCAGCAGATGATTGATTTGACTTTGTTCCTACAGTGCTGTTGAAAAATGCAATTGATGATATACTTGTGTCTACATGATGGGGATAGAGTGAAAATTGTTTTTGGGTTGCATTTGAGACCATGTGATCATGATTGGGAATTCTCACAAAGAATCCAATTTTGTTCCCTGGTTTTTGCTGATTGTACATAGCAGGGAGTACTTATTCAATAACCTGTCCAAACTGACAACTGAAAGTATGTATAGTAAGTTTTCAAACCCAGAATGGAATGTGAAAGCAAGTTGGTGGTGATGCAGGTTGTCCAATGGTTTGTGGAGAGAGGTTGCAAAGATATGGAGCTGTGTTTGGCACTTACAGCAGCAGCTTCCAGTAGTTGTGTCAATGTTGTTGCGTATCTTCTGAGTCATGTTCCTCGCCATGTAATTCAGACACTTAGTGCTGAAATCCTTAAGGTATTTGGCTTGTTGTAGGATTAAGTTTTGCTACAGGTGTTTCTTGTTTTCTTTTTTTAGCGGCATTACAGACAACTTGATGAGTTCTCAAAGGCTATTGTGTTGCTTCTTGTTAGGATTTTCTCAGTGTCAAATATATTTGATGAATGAGCCTCTTTCATGTTGTACAGTGTATATAAAGTATGGTCTCAATATGTAGGTGTGTGTCTTCTCTTGTATATAACTACTCCCAATTCTTAAGGTTTTATGATGGTGTAAATTCAGGCTGCAGGTGAGCGCTCAGGTGGCTCCCTCAGGGGCATAGCCTTCCTGCTTCAAGCTGATTTTTTGAACAGTGCAGAGGCCACATATCGAATTGCTGACACCATTGCAAAGTCAGAGGATGAAGCAATTACCTTGGAATTACGATCGTTCTTGATGGAAGAATGGTCTCAAGAGGCATTTGTAAAAGGACGAATGTTAGGACAAGCTCACCACTTGAATGTCATGCGGGTACTGAAGAGGGGATGTTCCCCTTTGCACTTGCAAGAACTTCCTGTGCAGTTGCAAGTCACAGTTGCCTATCTCCCTCTCTACAAGGAGTGTGTGGCCACAAGTGGTGTTGTTCTCTCTCAGTGGCTCAGAGGTCAACTTGTGGAAGCTGCTCTGCGACTCAACCCAGGTGGTTTACAACCCCCAGAGGAGATTTTTCTCAAATTTAGCAAATATGAGCTACTTTCAATTCTTGGATCACGGCTGCCTGGGTTTCTGCTACAGCACTGAGGTGGTTTAAAAATGAGTGTGTTGATGACCCCTGTGTTTCAAATATGATTGGTTTTGCCTAATGGGCCAAAGTCACAATTTTAGAACCGCCTTGACAACAGGGAGGCAACAATATTCTTGCCACATTGGCTATCACTTGCTAAGTAAGGCACAGGGTATCACTGCCAAGCTCTTACTTTCATTCTCTACAAAATGAGGTCATAATCACAGGGTAAGCAGGCTTCAAAATTTTGAATGGGTTTGAAGTCAAGCTCAATCTTCTGCAGAAGGGAGGGAAGAACTAGCTGCATTTTTATGGTCTGGTAATGACAAATAGCTAAATACAAAGATAAAAGTTCTCCCTTAAAGCCAGAGTTTTTCTGTGTTTAAGGTCAAGTTCTTGTTCCAAACTATCTCTTTGAGTAGGACTAGTTTAGTGCCATCTGTAGATACAGTCCAATACAAGAGACCAAGAGTACCAGCCATTGAACTCAATAAATGAAAATGTAAAGTTGTCTGCTCAAAGGAAACGTGAACATGATTCACCTCCTTGTGTTGTGGCAGAAATTGGTGAATCTTGCAGTCTGATTCTGTGATTGTATATGCAGCTATTCAAGGGAATGATGAATGCTGGGTTTGGGTACAAGAAAGTAATACATCCTTTAGTTTCAAAAAGCCCATCATCTGGATGGGGGCCGAGCAGCAGCATGCGAGGGAATGTCTGAGCCTGCCCCTGAAGTGTGTGCACCCTTCTGCTTCTTGAAAGGGAATCTTATCTGGTTGAGAATGTTCCTATTTGGCTCCCTGGGCATAGTAGGGTTCTTCTTTTTCTTCCTGAACATTGCAAGGCAACTTTTTGAGCAGCAAGAACCCATTTTATTGCGGCCTTCAAATCACATGTATACTTGCAATTCTAAATTTGTCATTTGATCTTTCCATGTCCAATTCCATCCTACAATGGAGTAAAGAATTGAGCCTCAAGGTCATCATATTCGAATCCCTCAACCATGCCCAAAAAGAACTTGAAAAGGAGCATGCAAGTTTCTTGAGTTCCAGCACCACTAGTTTGTCATATGGTTAAAATGATTTGCTCCATTTTTTAAATAATGTGTTTGAAATAGCACAAGTGACAAGGTATGAAAGAAATTTCCACATTGCCTGGCCCTTAAAACACTTATTATGTTGGAAGTGCTTCTGTGTGGAACTCTCTGAAAAAGTAGTGCAGTTGATCTGACTCCTCTTTGAAAGGCTGATAAGTGGAGGTGAGCTTAACAAGCTCATGGTTCCTCTTTTGTTTCTTTTGTGTGGCCTGCCTCCAGGAATCTAGAGTTTTGAAATAGAAGGGACTCCCGCATTAAAGGTGGCCCCTGATAGTCTCAACCAAAGATCATAGTTTCAATCATCACCACTGAAACAACAGCTGCATTTACCAAATGGGTTAATGTCAAGATGCCCTTTTGGATCTTTTTTTAGATCATTAAAATTTGCCATTTGCAAGGGTAGGTAAGGTAAGGGCTAGATCGATTGGAAATGGGCTTATGGCCATTAAGTGATCACTTAGGTGCAAGCCAATGGTTGCTTGGATTGAACGTCCCTTGTTGTGTTCGCCACTTACATTTTAAGACACTAATCTTGTTCTTTTGGGGTGTTTCTAGGATAAATGAGTACTCAAAAATTGTGTTCTAATTGATGAGATTGTGACCAAGTGAATTTTCACAAAAAATTGCCATTAACCAGACCCAGCTCATGTGAAATTTCGACATGAGACAATGATGGCCATGGATCAGACCCCAATCATTGCCATCTGGTGCTGGACTAGTCCTCCCAAGGACCATTACCCACCAGGGTTTCTTATAAGGCTTGTAACACTTTTGAAAATCTTTCCAATCAATAAATAATCATTCAATTTGTACAAGGCTTGATCCCAAAGCTTGACCCAAAGACCAAGACTTTATCAAAGTCTCAACTCCCAAATGGGAATTCCCTTGGGAGGATTGAGTGTTGCTCTTTCATTCTCTCACACACTTCCAACACACTTTAATAACGTGCTTGAATTATGCCCTACCTTAGCATTATTCTCAATTGGTTTGCCTTGTCTTTAGCTAGCCTTAGTCTTGAGCCCACATCACAAATATTAGGTCCCCCATTAACAACTCTATAAAATTCACATAAGTTGAAAAAAACATTTCGTACACATGTGAGACAAAATTAACGATCACAAACACAAAATGTAAGAAAGCAACAACATTGTTCAAGACATCAAATTCAAATTTCATAAAACTTTTAATGTTCAACCAAAATTTTGAGCAATATTCCACTATTGTCTCCCACTACATCATATCATGTTGCTTCAAGTAAATTTCAATTTTCAATTACTTTACAATCGCAAATCTAACATTTAGTGCCAAAGAAATGTGAACCTCATTTGAAGTATACAATAGAGTTATCCTTAAAGTCACCCTGTCTTCACCCTGTCTTTGGGCCTCCTTTCACCCCTTATCTCCTCTTTGAGTGAGGTCTGCAAAGTAATGAAATTTTATTTAATAAGGGTGTGAAATGCTGAAGCTCAGCATTTCATGCACAAGATTCGAGGTAATTATAGTAGCTGTACATGTAGGAGCAGTGAAAATATCTCTAGCAGCAGTGGAGGGGCTCAGGAAAAAGGAAAGAGGGGATCAAAAGAGGATGAAACTCACTCTAGCACAAAAAATGGTGCATTTCTGAGTTTTACCCCTCCAACCCCCCACCTACGCCAACCTTGAATGCTAATGTACATTTTTGCAGGATTTTTTAAAAATCTCACCCGGTTTTGGACCAAACTCAGGGTTCTGGTGCTTCTAGTGCCGTGTTTTCCTGACTTCACAGAAAACTCTAATGTGCCACAATATTATATGCAAGTCTGGTCCTTTAACCCTTAATTGAAATTTGAGAAGAACCAGGGAACATTTTTGTCCCTCACCATTTGCTCCATTTCCATGCAACTGATCAGTGTGAACTTGATGAAAGGCCACTGGTTAAATCTACAATATCTCAAGTTAGAAACAGTCCTTGAAGCTCAAACCTTGAAAAAGACCTGTGGACACACTACTTAAGAAGAAATTACCTCACACAACCTTGCAACTTTTACTACTTTACTAGGGTTTCATAAAGAACTCATTTCATCAATCCTGTAACAGCAAGGCTGTAATTGCTACTAGAATATCTAACCATCTTCCCTCACATGAAAACAAAATCCGCAAGTGCTCCAGTAAACTAAGCACTGCACATAAATCATATTTCTTTGACTGGAGCTCATAGGTAAGTGGAGGCTTTAAACCAACCATCCAGTCCTGGTTTTCTCAGTTGCCACAAACAAATCCCAGATGAGCAAGCAGGAACACCCTGATGAAGACCTAACAGATGGTTTATAACATGTGGTGTGAAAGCCAGTCGTAGCTAATCATCAGATCTTAAAGATCTCATTTGAGATCTCAAAGAAGGATGAAGCAAAGTGTCTCATGAACGTCCAGTATTTCTAGAAGGTGCTCCAGGCCTCCTCCTCAACAATCATAATCGCAAAAAGAGACCAAACCCCCACCAACAAGCCCACGTCAACCCACCTAAAAATCATGCCAAACATCAACATTTCGAAATTTGACTTTGGTGGAGTTGTGGAGGACTTCAGCCTAATGTTTTGATTTCTAAAAAAGAGATTTGGATGAAATAAAAAATTCCACCATTGAAATTTAAGATTTTACATTTTCAGGCAATTTTCAATATTGCAAGTTTTAGAAGACTTGGATCCACGTGTTGTACTCCATTTGCCATAAAAATTTAATAGTGACAAAACACATGAATATTAGTCACATGGAAAAGGACTGTCTGAAAAATAACCAAAATGAATGAACAGATGGTCAAAAGTGGTCAGCAAGAGAAGTCTAGAAAAGCTTTAAGGACAAACAAAAACCTTGGACAATTTGAAACTGCAATCTTGAATGGCACTCCATGATTTGACTCAACTCTTATTTTCTAAATGCTAGAAACATTTGAGCTTCCTTCCTCATTGGATTCCACATTAGTGTTGCACAAAGCTACCCTGAACTTCTTATCATGCTAGGCAATGCACAAACATTCTTATAACTGACAGTCAAAGATAGGAAACTCTCATCAGAAGGGCAGCCCCTCCTTAACAATGGCAACTACAACCCAACTCTGTCAAATTTTGACACCAGTCCTCCCTAATGTCAAATAAACCCTACAAGGCCTATCAGCATCAGTACCAACAATACAGACTTGCCATGCATGCACCACCAAGAACTACTTTATGTACAGCTTTGTGCATATGGAAGCAGGTGCCCACCCCAGTCAACATGCACCGAGACCATGATCACAATGAAAGTAGCTACTGTCACACATCTAGCTCACCTCAACCATCTTTCTAGGGAGAATAAGTCCCTTCATGACTTCATCCAAAGTGGTAAGCAAAGAAAGTAACAACGCCAGCATCAAATGCACCACAAAATAAGCACGCCTGTGAAAACAAAAAAGCTGATAGTGTGTGCCATCCTCAGGGACTACACACACAAGAAGGTCCACAGTACCTACATGCCCCATAAAAAAGATACACTGTAACCTATCTGGTTGCCAGAGAACAGGACACATTCCTTGAACCTGGAAAGACTTGCTCCAAACCTTTCCTGATCATAATGTATGACAAATTTTTGAAGCCACCCAGTGCATCCCTGCAACAGCTCGCTACTGGCAGCAAACAATAAGGAAATGCAGGATGGGCCTAAAAGTGGTGTCTGTGATAAGCTAATGCTACAGGAATCCTGCAGCTTGATACATTATGTGCGTACCCTTTTGTTGCTGCAAGAGGGACACTTGTACTGCTTTATGTGCTCAGCTCTTGCTGGTGTGATTTTCACACACTTGCCATGAAACCACTTCTCACAAATGTCACACCCTATCCAAAACTCATCAGCAGTATAGTTCCCTCCACAGCTTCCACAGTAGGTGTCACCATGCTCCTCCTCATCCTCATCATCAAGAGTGTCTTCATCATCCTTAGGGGGAGGAGGAGGTGGCTTTGAGGGTTTGGACTGTGGTTCAGGTGCCCGCTGCTGAATTTACACGCAACACAACAGACTTCAGAAACTGAAGGAGACCACTGGAGCAGTCAACACCATTTCAAGATCTCTCATCCATCCTGGTTAGGAAGGATGCCCAGATTCATTGTTCAGCAATGCCAAAAGAGTCTAGGTAGTTTTACCATGGCAGGAAATTTTGCTGACTAGCGAAGGCAGCACTAGCCTTGAAGGTGGCCTGTGGAGGGCTGCAGTGCAGCCAGATGTAGGGGGTATAAAAATATGTCTATGAGATTGCAGAGAACACTCCACAACAACAAGCTAACTGTTCTGTTGGGTCCAACAACACCAAAACTAACACAACAAGAATGTGTGTGGTCATAACTTTATGAGTATTACTCACAAAGCCTCAGAGAATCACCTTCATCATGAATAGGAGTGACAAGCACATGACTCCCCACTGACTTCATCAGGTCAAAAATGGTGGATGCAGATAAGCACATAATAATCTGCCCAAAATTTTGGGTAAACCATTATGCAAACATCTGCATCCTGAGTTTCTGCCACATTTCTGGAGGTGACAGGAAGATCAACTCTATGGGGACATAAAAACATGTATGTTAACTGCAAGTGACAACCATGCTCAAAGAACAAATCATGATGATAATAAAAGCTTCCAAATCAAAATATAAACTACAACACAACCTGCATGACTTACCACTTTCCCTGTGGCCTTGGTTTTGTTCCCAGCTGTGTTGTTGACAACAGGTTTTTCCTTCACAGGCTTCTTTCCAGTCACCACATCAAATACAGTTGGGAGTTCATTAATCATGTTGAAGAGGCGCTTCCTGTATCCATGCCACAGGCAATAGTATTGGAGAAAAATGGCAAAGTTGTCCACTGCTAGACCATAGATTTGACCAAGAATTTCACTTATACAAAATGTAGTGATACAAAGACTGAAAGGTTGAGCCTCACACCATTTCAACAATTCTGATTAACAACTCTAGAATTGTAACAAAGACACCCATCACAGTGGCATGTACTTATTCCTCATTCATGTGCAAAATTCTCTTTGAGTTCATGCCTTCATGCCTCATCACAACCACCATCACCTCACAACTGCTCCATAGGAACAACAAAATAGCCATAACCAGTCCTCAAAGCCCACTGAATTATACAGTGTCCACTTCACAATAAAGCACAGGATTGATGGCAGGACTATGAACTGGGTGTTGGCAAATGACTTACCTTTCATTTTTATCAAACCGTGCACCATAGTAGAATGCAACAGCTAGAAGCCATGCATCACTGTGCACAGCCACTAAAGACAACCAATCCTTGCGTTGCATACCATCTCTTGCAAAGTTGATTCCAAGTGCAGGTTCAGGAAGCTCTGGAGGAACCTCCTCTGCTGGTAGATTCACCTCCCAGGCTTCATCAGAAAAGCCATACAGGCACAAATTCTCCTTCTCTGCAATAGTCCAGTTCCAGACAGGTCATCAAAGATGGTGCACTATACCCTATACTTTTGAAACCATTCTAACATGTCTTTGACAAGAATTTCCTGCAATCAGCTGCTTGAATGCCACATTCTTGAACAAACTTGCGAAACCACATATAAGCCTGGGGACATCACACCTCACAACATTGAGAACTGCACCATGTTTCTTGTCATTGATTGGTGCATTCAACCCTGAAAGAAGTTACAAGATGTGCATTCTCTTATGAACCCCATAAGCGCCCTACACTGCAGGTCTACTGCAAAATTACATCGTGATACTTCAAACCGTGCTAGACACAAGGAAAATAAAAATAAAAAATAGACAAGGAATGCTTGACGAGCACGCGCCGCAAATCAATCTTACCTGGATCACACTGCCGGTAGAAATCTTCAACCTCTGCGTCCACACGAATCAGCTAGAGTAAGGGAGGAGGGCACACACGTTATGGAAAAATAGGTCATCCAGGCCGAAGATGACCTAGATACGGTGTATTTTTGAAGGTTTTGAGCTCTTGCATACAAGAAACATATCTACAACAGATCAAGTAGAATAAACCAACAAAAATTGCAAGTCACAGAAGCACGCAGAAATGCCGTCAAATCCTGAAAATCTGTACCAACATTTACGCCGGCATGAAATGAAAAATTTCCAGCAAGCGGTAACGAACGGCGAACAAACAGAACAGCAAACCTAGTCAAGCATTACCAGACGTTAGCGCCTTCAACATCCCCGCTCGCCGGCCTTTGAAGTCCTTGAAAACTTCCTCAACGGTTCGAGGATTAGTCGACACAGAAGCCCCCTCCATGGTATCAACTACGCCGTCGCCCTCGTAATGCTACGAGAAAAGCAAAAAAAAGAGAAACCAAAAAAGCAGTACAAAACAAAAACAAAACTCCCCCGCTGCTCGAAAATATAACACGAAAGGTTCCTACCAAACCAACTACCAAACTTCAGGCGCGAAGTTCATAACTCGCACGGCGATGAAGCAGATCCGGGTAACCACACTCTGCAGACGCATACAAGAACTTCCGGAGACTCCGCATCCTGAGTATACCAAAAAAAAAAAGAGAGTGCTCAAAAGCGTTTCGAAACCCCACCGATCAGAACAGCAAAAGGGTTTTGAATGGGAGACCAGACGAGGAATAAGCCCGGTGCGCTCTGATTCGTGAAAAAGATGAACACGGCTGCCACGGCTACTACGGAGAGGCGGAAGTACGTAGGGTTTAGGAGGAGTTTTCTTCTTCAGCATGCAAGCAGAACAGGAACAAAACGAGCGACAACGGAGACGAACAAAGAGGGCGAGAAGAGAGAGAGGGCTGCATCGGGGATGCAGTACAAAAGACAGAGAAGTGCGAGATGGCGGTATACCGCTCTGCCGCTTTGCCGCTTAGAACGGTAACTTACTTTCTGCACCCAGGAGAGCGGGAACGTAAGGTTATGGTGGGCCGCAATCGGGCGCCCCGAGAGGTCGTGAGTTCGAACTTCAAACCATTGTTGCGTACGTATACATAACACTATATACTTACCCAACAAAGGTATGCGTACATCGTACATCGTAGATCAGTTGGTATTTGATTAGCAAGTATAAGGATGAATATTTGGACTAGGTGGGTACTCATAGTTTGAGGGAATACAAATATTATTAACCAGACCAGTTGATAGGGGATGATGTAATAAATCACTTCAATATTCATGAAGAACAACTTGAGTTCAAGATTTACTGGAATAAGGCGAGGGTCCAAATTTGGTACTAAAAGTCTCTCCCCAAGGGCTTTACATAGCAGAAAAACTGCTGCATTTTTCATTTATTTCCTGTGATAAAAAGTGACAATGGCCATTTGGAAAAACATGCTGCTTGCCTCCACAGGCATTACGCCTTTTCAAATGCCCAGCTCCAGATTATGCCTTGATTCTCCGCATGCTGGAGTAAGATATATAGGCTACAACATTGTGTTTTAGATTGTGGCCTGCCTTGAATCAAGAATTGTGTGGTTGAAGACACTGACAAACATTAGAGAAGTATAGATAAACCAAGTACATAACCTTTTTAAGCTCAACACATTTAACTCAAAAGTGTAGCCCGTCACACCTTAGACTAATATGTTCATTATGCAGATCACAACTATGAAGAAAGACATCTATGACCTTGAATAGAGTATTTTTCATGTAGTTCAAGACTCAAGTCTAAATAGAAATTGCAACAAATAACAATGCATCCATATCCAAGTCTTTTCCCCTCTTTCACAACTATTTTGTCGCCTGTGAACACCAAAGTTCCTTGACAATCTGTCTCATATGCAAAGAACAAATAGCAAGAGCAGAAATTGGATTATCTTGAGGAGTTCCATGCCACAATGATCCTAACTTCGAAGGGTATAATGGACTCCAATTTGAAATGATTACTTGGTATAATTGACTTTGAAGCTCAAATGGAGAACATTTAAGAGTTAATAAGGTCTCCACATAATATCAATATTTGTGTTCAATGCATCTGGTCAGCTTTTTTTTTGGGTGCAAAATTTCACTGTTGTTAAATTTCTGAAAAATTATGTTGCAAATTCTATGATTTTTTGAAGAAGAATTGCCAAAATTCGAATTTTTAGATAAAAATCTAGAAAATTTTCTAGGTTTCTATACATGGTTCAAGTAGGTAGCCAAAAGTATATAGCCACGTTTGAAACTTTTCATTTCATCTTTCATTAATAGCTAGATTTGGCTAAATCAGCTTATGAATCATGATCATCACACATGATTATGCTACTGGTCTCCTCACTCCTTGCATTCATACCATTACCTAAAAACAAAAAATTTGGCTATATTCGTACCATGGTGGTATGTAAAATAGAGCAATTTGTTTAATACCTATATCATTGTCATGTTAAATGTTTATAAGATTTTTATACCACCATCATATTAGGATACGAAAATCATATGTTTGCCCAACATTGGGTTGAAGTTTGAACGAGTGTTGCTCAATTCTAGCTTTTGAAGAGAACATTGAGTCTCGATTTCAATGTTTTTGGGAATTTGAGAGAAACAGCCATTCCAGTCCAAGTACTTCTTTTTAATTTTGTAGACTCCCCAAGTCGGGTCCCAAACTTGGCTCTTCACAACTTCAGACTCTTGATTCCTGGCTTTTTAATAAAAAATCTTAAGCAAGTCTGGTTCCAACTGAAGTCCGTTTCTACCTTTTATGTACACAGAGCACAAAATTGAAGGGTTTTTAATCATTAGCATTATACAACCAATAAAAGGTGACCATTTGTACCAACTCCATGCTTACACCAAAACAACAAACCAACAATTTTTATATTTTAAACATGTTCTGGAAAGTAACAAGTACATGCATAATCCCAAACCCTTGCCCCCACTCCCAAATCTATTTTTCAAAAAAAGACTTGTATGCTTCAATCTTTTTGACTAACTAGCATGTCGAACCCTATCTGACAAAAAAATAACTTTAAAAATCTGAACCTGTATTAAATAGGTCTAGAACCTGGGTCCAAGTTCTAGCCAAAAGGCAAGTTCCCAAGTCCATTTTTGAGGTCATGTCTAGTTTTCTTTTCTTTCAAAACTTAGGCCCTCTTTACACTATGAGTCAGTGCCAATGTTTCACACAAATCCAGCATTCCTATTGGTGCAAAGTTGAAATCAGGCCCAAGGGCTTTACATTTGGAGTCAAGGCTGAAATAGAAAAAAAAACTTTTCAATATGGCCCAAGTTACTACTAAATGCTGAACTTTAAGGCCTTGTATTGGCCCCAAGGCTGGAAAAAGGATACCATCAAATTTGGGAGGCCAATTTGGGAAAAGATTAAACAAGGAAAATAGTAAACAATTTGCAATCCTTGGGGCCAATATTCCAGCATTTATCAGTATCCTGACGTCAATGTTCTAGCATTTATTAGTAACTTGGGGGTCAATTTGCAACCCAAAAATGCTCAAAGTTGGCCCCAAGTTGTTTTGGCACTGACTCCTAGTGTAAATCGGGCATTAGAGTCCATTTTTGAGGTCATGTCTAGTTTTCTTTTCTTTCAAAACTTAGAATCCAGCGATTTGGGATTAAAAAACTGACCTGAATGACTCAGCCCCCCTGAACCCCCAATTCCATTTGGGATGAACTGGGGTTCATCTCAGTTACTAAACCAAGTGCAGTCAGAGAGATTCAATTCGAACGTTTTTTTTGGCTTGCCGCTTAATTGTCAAGTTTTTTTTCACCTACGTACCTACCCTGCTCGCCCAACTAACTAGCTATCTCGTCCACCCATGCTACCCACCTATCCTACTCACCCAAGGTACCTATCTCTTCATTTTTTTCAAAAGTTTTTTTTTCCCTGCCATGGCCGTCGCTACTATCACAAGGACAAAGAGCTCCACCATCACTACGCCATTGTCATAAGGAGAAAAATTTGTTGAAAGTATTGTAACAACGTGAAGGCACAAGGATAGCTAGTACATCTTTTGTCTTTGTGTCTGCACTTAAGCTATTGCAAGTTCATATGTTCTTCTATGCATTACAAAGAAATGTTTCTAACTGGTTTTCTTTTTCTTGCTAAAGATGATTTTTTTCTTGTTGCACTTGTTGTTTGATTCACTTCTTTCTTGTTGTTTTGCTTGAAGAAGGACGCTAAGCCAAGGCTAAGCTTTGTCTTTTTTCCTTGTTCTATAAAGATGATGAGCTAGGTTCGTTGTTGTTTTCAAGTTTTTTTATATACTATACTGCAATAGACAATGATGAACCAAGCTCATTGTTGTCTTCATTTTCATTTTGTTGCAAAAGTAAATGAAAAACAAATTGAAAGAGAGCAAAAATTTGTCATATATACACTTACTCTTTAAGGTATATTTGTTGTGATGGATTAT
>Ga0209611_10007504_pt1 | contig 17442 bp, 16 predicted proteins | sample S1TSphgellanicum_3_FD_187693 | JGI IMG/M metagenome (GOLD analysis project Ga0209611, IMG submission 187693) | Host-associated microbial communities from peat moss isolated from Minnesota, USA - S1T2_Fc - Sphagnum magellanicum MG (SPAdes) (version 2) | ecosystem: Host-associated > Plants > Peat...
GTTTCAGTTCTTCTCAACTGATTTTACTGAGTTGTAAGGTCAGATATGAGAGCTGAGGTGCTCTGGTATTTTGTCGTAGGAGTGCTGGATGTCAATGGTTCAATGGCAAGCAGAGTTTAAGGTACTACATGTTTAAGGAAGATTATAGTAGAAATGATGTCATGTTGTTTGCATCTTAGACACTGATCCTAGAACATGGCATCAGCCCTGGATGTATGCTAACAAAAATGTAATATGTTTCCTTAGTCATAACCAGGAGAGAGATAATACCTTTGTAACATAGGTTAGTACATGATCGTGATGCATTTGCATGCAGTTTGTTGTTGATATACTGCTTTGTACTGATACACATTCCTGTATTGTGAATGTTAAGCTTATTGTCTGATTACAAGCATAAATATGTTCAATTCTTCTAGCTGAGGGCTTCCTATTACTTCCAGAAATGCAAGAGACTCAGGATGCAGATTTGTATAATGATTTGCCCAAAATTTTGAGCAAACATCAATTAGTTCTTAGGTTAAAAAAGATTGACAATTCACATGGCTATAATGGACCACAACATGTGCAAGACATGCAAGATCAAAATTGGTTAAATTTAGTTTTTGACAATGTATATATATATATATATGAGCTAAAATTACAAGGAACATCTTTGTAATGTTAGAAAAACACAAGGTTAATCTTTAAATCAATAAAACAATCCAGTGATCTTTTTTGTTATGTCAAATATGAAAGATTGTACTCCAATCCATATTGTGAACTTCAATCCCACACAACAACACATGCATAAGAACATACAATGTGTCCAATGTCAAACATGATCAAAGCTGACTCTTTATAACATTTTGCTTGGAAATCTTCATTCACATATGGATATGCTCATTGGAATAACAAGTACCTTTTGCCATAGGTTAATCAAAATTGGCCAATTGGTATGTTAGCAATCATTATTCTCACAAAATATACCATGATTCAATCAAGCCTTAGTTTTCATATTCACGTTTCAAAGTTTCTGAAAATTCAATTTAACCCTATACAAAGTGCTATTGTTCTCTAAAATCGTGAATTTTGTAATCAACCTCTCTAGCCATTGGGTTGTCATTTGATGTTGGTCATCATCATCGTTGGGATTGCTTAGGATTGACCAACTTTGAAACATTGAAAATTTGTAAGTTGGGAAATTATTCATTTAGGTTGTCCACAATTGCCTAAACTTACTCTCCAACCATTATTTTCATCTCCTCCAACAAGTCAGGTGATATTTCTTTTTCTCAAGAATACAAGAAGTAGGTCATTCCTCTAGGATATTAGGCTAGCTATTTTCATTAGATTCCAAACATGAATTATATCACATTAACATTTCAAAACAATGACCACAAAAAAATTCACATTAGTGATTACATTGTGATTTATAATCACATGTTCACATCGATGCCTTCAAGGCATATGTGTGTTTATATACTAATTTCAATAATAATACTAACAAGTAGTTCATCGCGTAATGGCTCTACCCAATGTTATATGACCATTATCAATATTTTATTCCAAAGGCCAACTCGTTAGGAAGGAAAATAAAAAATCTTTAGGAATTTTTTTTTTAAATGGAATATTCAAAATTAATTAATTGTTTGGGAGGCATGTGCCAAACTTGCCAAGGTACTATAAAATATGGAATGTTTAGAATCTAAAATTTTGAAAACTAAAATGTTTGAATTTTGTTGTGTGAATACTAAAAGCTGAAAATTGAAATTTGTATGTGAGATGTTTGGAATTTGAAAATTTGAAAACTAAAATGTCTGAATTGGGATGTTTGAATACTTAAATCTAAAAATTGAAATTAAAAATTTGAAATTTCTATGTGAAAGGTCTGGAATTTGAAATTTTGAAAATTGAAATGTCTAAATTTGGATGTGTGAATATTGAAAGTTGAAAAATAAAAACTAAGATTTGAAATCTTTTTGTGAAATGTATGGAAGGAATTTGAAATTTTGAAAATTGAAATGTCTCAATGCTGAAAATTGAAAATTGAAATGTTTGAATATTGAAAATTGAAAATTGAAATGTCTAATGGAAATACGCTATGCATATGGGCAAAAAACATCATAATATAATCTATTCACACAAACATCTCCACAAGGTTACTATTTGTTTTGAACCCTCAAAGCCAAAGTAAAGTTGGAATATATTCAGATATGGGTTGCTGCACATATAGGTTATCTGGTTACGTGTGAACTTTAACACCAAAATTTTGCTAAAATCATTATAGATTATTGTATCTGAATACTAGGAAATTTAGGATTTTCAAAAGAAAAATGATTGTTTAACCAATTTCTGCCACATCCAAGTTGGGCCACAAGGTTTCATCATTACCAACAAGCAAAAACAAGGCCTAAAGAATCTTGAATATAACAACAAAAAATCAAGATAGTACACGGACCACTATTGAAGAATTGCTAACATAAATATATATAGAATAAGATTTGTTAAAGACTAGTAACATGCACAGAGCACAAGTCAAAGCATGGACTAAATGTGTAGCAAAAGGGTCACACACCTAGTTGTGCCATCAGTGGGCACTCTAACTTAGAGTTGAGGTCTTGGGAGCTCACATAGCTATAAATCATCCCTCCCCCACAAGCCAATAGGTTTTTAAGTTCCAAAACCCCATCACAAATATCATTGACAGTCAGCAGTAACCTCTTCCCACAAAAACCAAAGAAAACTAAAACACAAAACATACATATATATATATATATATATATATATATATGAAATTGCAAAGAAAATTCAACAAACAAGTTGAAGCTAACTATTGTGTCAGTTCCTACAAAAGTAAGATATGGTCATAACCTTATGAGCATCACTCACAAAGCATTAGGTTATATCACCTTCACCATGAAGGTTGTTGCCATGAGTCTTTCCCCACTAGCTTCATTAGCTTTTAAACAACAAGATAACCACAACACCTTAGACTACACAAGCTGATTATTTGATGAACCACCCATAACAGAAAAACAAACAAAACTAATTTTTTCCACACTCTAGAAAAATCTATCATCACCACAATGCCCTTCTTGCAACACAAGAGTTTTGAAGTGCAATAGACTACATACAAAAAAAAATACACATGACAACAAAATTTTGAATTGGCAATAGTTTAGACTAAATGCATGCATAAAAAACCTCTTTCGATGCATTATTATCTCTTTCTTTCTTTAAACCCAAGAAAAAAAGGTACATATTTGTAGAGGATATATGTTGGAGTGAGATGTAGCTCATAGAGAAATAGTTGACGCAACAAGAACCAAGAAAAAACCCTTTTTGTATATCGATCTATCATGTCTATCACATACTTATCTCTGTGAATTTCAGAATCAATACTTGCACATACCCATCGATGAACTTAGATCATGAAACAATTTCAACTATAGTAATAGTGAGATTGTACCTAGCTACTGCTGCTGGAGCCATGCTGTGAACTGAGAAATACCTTTTTCTGTGTACAAGCTATGAATTCAAGCACAAAAATGAATGTGTTGGGAACTGCCCTTCCTTGTAAAAGGTGTTGCCTTTCTGGTATGTTGCACTCCCAGTCACACCTGCAAGAGCGGGACCAAGACTTTCCACTCTATTATAGCACCTTCATTCTCAAAAGAATTGTTGTTTGTAGTAGCACCAAATACTTCACCCCATCCATCATGGATTGGATCATTGGATTTTGCAATAGGAGGTGCCTGAGAACTTGAGAACATTTCTTCAAGTGGGTCCTCATGGGCTCTAGACACTAAGGATTTGCCAAAAACGAACAACGTTGAAAACTGGTCAACCCTTCCAGGTGTACCTTCCCAAGAGGCTGTAAGTATAGAACTTGGAGCTCTAGATGATTGTGGTTGGGTTTTAGTTTGTGAGTTACTAGCAAACACAAATGGATCCACAAAAACGGCAAACGAATCAATATTTGGACCTAGGGCACCAATAGGACCAGAACTGGGCTTTGAAAATGAGAGACATGCAAAGGGATCCACCTTTGATTGGGACTTTGCACCCATAGAAAAAGGTTTTGGAGAGGCTTGATTAGCAGGTGGAGGGTTATTAAACGTGGCTCTGTACGAAAAAAATGATCTTAAGGAAACAATAGGTGGAGCTGGTGTCTTCTTAGCAGTCTCTGCAAGATTTTATGGGAGTGACGATTTCAAGTTGCCCACTCCATTTAGGCCTGAAGGTGTTGAGTTTTGTTGCTTTAGAGGCCCAGATGATCATCCTAAAACACCCCTAGCATATCCCCAAACACATCCTCCTTACTTGAAGGAGCTATACTGAAATTCCAATTATTGATTTAAATGTTGGAATTCCAATTTGTCCCCAACTCCTGCATGTAAGATCCACCCCTTTTGATTGGGGTTGTGACTGCCCAAAACCCCACTTGCGCCATAAAGATTACCTGCTACAAATTTTGAATTGCTATAAAAGCCATTTCCAAATCTCAGTTGACGTGATTCCACTTGCATTCGGACGACCAAGAAATTCATGTGTATTTGCAACACCTGTAGGTTTGGATTGACTTGGCATACCACTACCATATAAATTAGGTTTAGATGCCCCTAGATGATATTTGTTCAAAAACTCAAAGCTTTGGTCTGATCTTTGTGTTTAGCTTGGCCCCAAGCCACTTGAAGATGTTGACCAACCTGCAAATGCTTGAGATGAAGTATTTGTGGGTTGTTTTCTCTGATCTCCTAAGCTCCTAGTTGGTTGTGGTTTTGATAGACCTAGTCCAAGTTCAAAATCAAACTAATAATTGTTCAGTGGTGTTGTTACCTGTTGCAGATTCTCAACTCGCCTCATGATTGCAGAACTTGCAAACCCCACTTTTCAGTACAAGATTAAGAAATAGAAATGCATGCTTGGCTTTGTCATTTAACAAATCTTTACACATAAAAAATTAAGGAAGGTAATTATAACCTCAAAATTCACACTCTTCCCAATAAAAGATCATGGACACAAACTATACTCCACACACTAATGTAATTGGAAAATCCCTAATTGTTGTCTGCAGACCCGAAAAGAACTTGACAATGCATTTACTTTTGCCCTAAACACCAAAGGGAAATTCCTAGGCCACATATCAGTTTCAACCTGAAAAATGTGTAACATCTAGTCTTACCATATCACTTAATTTGATGTTTCCAACAGGGAAAAGAACAGAGAGATGATGTTAATGCCAACAGTTCTTCAACAACATATGCCCATTGCTTGAAAATGTCCTCTAACACATTGGCATCCTATCTCAATGTTTGTTATCCGTGATTAACTTCCTCAATCTTGGATATATTTATTTGCGAGAGAGAACTACATAATAACACTTATAAGGCAACCATTGTGCGAAAAAACATGGCAAAGAATGAATGTGGTTGTACCCTTATAAGAAAATGTTGTTGCAAAAACTAGTATTGTAATGAAAGCAACAATAACTTCAAAAGTGGCTTTGGAAGTAGTTGATCATGTAGCTAGGGCTATGGCTCTTGTCTAAGTTGAGCTTAGGACAGGAAGATTGCAAATGCACAACCTAGATTCTCTAAAAGTTCTTCTAAACTACTGCACACATTTGTAGCTCCAAAGAACTAAACAAAAGAAAGGATCTTGGAGACGACAGAAGTGAAGGCAGAAAGGATAGAAAAAGACCATGCAGGACATAATAGTGGTGGAACATGAATAACAGCAATAGTAATAGCACTTTGGATGATGAATCCAACCAAAGCTATAATTCCAATAGTAGAGAGCTTAGTTGAAAAAAAGATTCCTTTCAAACTTCTACAATGGTTATCAAAACCTACAATGTTCAATTAGTTGAAAACCTAATGTACTTAGGGTTACATCCACCCAAACATGGAAAATTATATCCATTTGAAAATTTTCATTATGTGAACAATTGTCATCTCTAGATTGGTCAATGAGTGAGCCAAAATTTTATCCCTGAGTCCAAATCCTGCACAAATGTGTAGCATTTTCCCTATGGGTAAAGCCAACAAACATATGCAATCATATGTAAACAATGTGTAATTGTGAACTTGAACTCTTATAGGAATAGGATTATTTCATTGGCTAGAGCCTTACAATGCCCAAAATGTCAATATAAATTGTTAACAATCATCTCTCCTACAACCTTTAGGACTTGGCCCACTAGATGTGAAGCTAACTCCTAAATTATGGGACATCTAAATTTTAAAAGAACTTGGGATGTGAAAACTTACTTTGTAAAATGTTACATGAATCTCATGCAATATTTTTCAAAAAAGTGGATTGACAACCTTACATCTACAATTGTCGATAAATTCAAAATACCCAAAACATAAAAATTGCCAAATTCTATTGACTAAAATTTCAACCCAAAAAACAAAAACCCCCAAATGCATGTGCAACATAATGTTCAAATACACAAATAATGTTCTCTTCATGTGGCCACAAAATATTAACAATTTCAAAGATATCAAGCAATGGATGAAGTGCAATACTTGTAATGAAGGAAATTCAAATCAAAGGATGGGTGTGAAGCCACATGCAAGTGTGGGGGCTTGAAGATCATAACCCACAAAGCCCCAAAACAAATACCAAAAGCCAACATTCAAAATAAAAACGAAAGGCATACTAGGGAGTTTGAAAAACAAATCACTATCATTTAAATCTTTGCCAAGCTCTCTTTGGCACCAAAACACAAATCATGTTTTTTTTGGAATAATACACTTGGTCTACATTATTGTGCTAACTAAATCCTTATTATAGTACAACAAGCTAGCCGTGGTAAATGTTGGTAGAGACCTTTCGGGTGGCTTTAGATGAGTTTTTTTTAATTGAATACAATTTTGGACATTTAGTGCACAAAAAAATGAGAAAAAGATGTTCAAACAATGGGTGAAAAGTGTATGTACCTATAACAAAGAAGAATCAACTCAAAAGGGTGGGTGTGCACTCTAAAGCCATGTGTGAATGTAGGAGTATAAAGATCATAGTCCACAAATGAGGGTTGGCACCCAAAACAAGTTGTCAAATGACATGTGAACCTTGCCAATACAAAGATTTAGAAATAATGGAAGAAATTGATATGTTTGCAAACCTTTTGATGACAATTATTTCCTCAATGGATGGGATAATAAATTGAGGAATATTTTGATTTATTTAATGAATAATTACATTTTTTCATCCATTCATTTAATGGCTTTTGGTGTTCTTAAAATTTGTATAATGATTTATAATGATTTTTTGAATCTTTGTGAAGAATAAATGAAACATAATAAATAATTTTATTATGTATATGTTATCTTTAATGATTTAGTGTTATAATTAGCAAAAAATATTGCTATAAAATGGTTGAAACCTTTTAGTTGTGATTGTAGGATGTTAATGACAATGAACAACAATTTATTAGGTGATATTTGTGTTGCATAAATTTTTGGTTTTTAATTTTGTTTCATGTGTTGATGTTTGTTAAGAATAAATGCACATATATCTTTACATGATTGAAGTATTAAAAATCATAGAGATTTTTAAAAAAAAGGTTATACAGATATTTCAAACTTTAGAATTTGCGTATTTTTTGTATTATAACATTGCAAACAAAACATTATTATTGTTTAGATATTTTTGTAATGTCATTTGGAATGGAATCTATTTATTTGTCGAATTTTCTTTCATTAATGGACTGTATAATAAATTGAAGAATATAGTCAAGTAAGGCATTTGTGTATTATTAGGTGTTGTGCTTTCTATGATATAGTATGGAAATTATGGGTATTCATATAACTTTGTAATGTTATTGATTCAATTGTATTTGTTGACATGTTTATGTGTGAATCTCCAATTATTATGGTTAGACAGTTTGTAGGAATTTTTGTAACTATGTTTCATAAAATGGAAATGAGAAAAATTGTGTTCATTTGTGGTGGTTTGTAAATTGCAATTATGTACAAAGCTTGTTATGTGTTTTCACTGAAAAAACCAACAAGAAATTCAACACATGAATTTGTTTTTGAAAATGTATGTGATAAGAACATATTTATATCATAAAGTATCATTGTGTTGTGCTTGTCATAACATGAAATTTTTTTGAATTTATTTGAAATAACATTATAAATTTTTTCATGTGTTTGAATATTTTGTATTCTTTTTTCGTTTACACAAAGAATACATGATGTAAATAAATTTGGATCATTAAGAATGTCTTGAAAGTTTGATTTTAAAGAACAAATACTTAAGGATTGTATGACAATAAAAAATTTACGATAAGATTTTTAACAAACAATTGTTATTTTGTATTGTGTAGTTGTTTTTAAATGATGCATTTTGTCTTATACTAAAGTGTCTATTTTTAACAATGGAGAAAGTAAGTATAATTTTTTTTTAGAACAGACTCAAAATAATGTAATGTATGTTAAGTTATGGTTGGTTATGCCACTTGGATCAAATTCAAAACGATCGAAAGTTAAACCTTGTGTTTGATGAGTAGTGCATGCTATAACTAATTGGATGGGAAATTGAATTCTTGTGATGATATAGAAGGATTACTACCAATTTGTATTTTTACAATTTTTTGTTTATTAGTGTCCATTTTTAACTATTGTAGGGAATTGCTTATAAATGTAAGAATTTTTTATACTTGTATTTGTTCCAATTTGTAAATTGTGGAAATATATTCAAATCAATGGTTTTGGATTATTTTTATGCATATCTTCAAAGGTGCCATGTACACCATTTACAAGAACATATAATGTTGCATAATTGTCAACACACAATTCCATTAACATTTTTAAAAAAGTAACAATTCATGATCGAGGCAACTTGTGTGAGATTATATCATTGATAATTTGAAATGAAAAGGACATGTTTCAAAATGAACATCTTTTGCAAGAAATTTGAATGTTTCACTAGGTGTTTTGCGATACACAATTTTGTTATGGGTAGTGGTTTTAAGGTTTGTATAAAATAAATGTGGTAATGTGTTATCCATTGGTGGTGGTCTTAAACAAAAAAATGGATATAAAATGTATGTCATCATTTGTTTCTGGAGCGGGTCAAAACCTATTTGCAAGATTTAACATTTAATTTGTAGTCTTGTTCCTACACCTCATATTAAGAAAATGTGCAAGGTTTTGAAGGATATTTATTTTTTAATATATAATGTCATCTATAATGAGTTCTTGTTCATCATTAAGTTTCTTCATATTTGTTGAAAAAATCATGAATTGGTTTTTTTATATTAAATTTAAAAAATATATATGGATATTGATCATATGTCAAATCATATAAATCAATTTTTTTGCTATTTGTAAACATGTTTATTTTTTGGTTACTTGCATGAAAATTTATTTTATTAATAATGATATTTTCCCATCCTTTATTTCATGTTTTTGGGTGTATTCTTGTACTTGTGATTGTAAATTATCCCATTCATCACCATAATCATTTAAAATATTAAAATTATATATGAATTTTTTTCTTATTTTTTCAATGTCATCTTTTAAATGAGATAAACATATTTCCACGAAAGATGTTGACTTTTTAAATGATTTTCTAATCCATGAAAAGGTTTAAATAAATGAAATAATTTTTTATTATAATTCTCTAAATCTTTATGAAAATTGAATGGAACCCAACGTATAATTTTATTATGTTTATGTCTTTTTGACAATTTATATAATAATTAACAAAAAAATTGCTAAATAAATATGGTTTAATGATTGATTTCATATTTTATGTTTTTGAATTCATGATTTGCAATGGATGTGTGTTGAATTTGGAGATAATTTTTAAATATTTGTTGTGGCAATAAAACAAATGTTCTATCATTTTCTTCACAAGTATTTATGAATTGAAATGATCTTGTTGAATGATATAATGGGATGGATAAATATATATGTACTTCTTGTTGAACTGACATTTGGTGTGCATTTAAAAATGCATTTTTTAGTTTTTAAATTCGTTCAAATGGTTCAATTTTTTCACATTTGCATTTGTCCAATATGATTTGCATTTCTCATGTCACAAATTTATTTACTTTTGTTAAATAAGAAGTGCAATAAGTTGTTGCGTATGGATCTAAAATGAATTGTGCATTTATATTTGCTTCCCACAAAGATCTTGCATGTATACTAAAAATGTTTGTTCGTACATCATTTGGTTTATGTTTTTAAAAAAACGTTAATTTTTGTATTGCACGTAATAAGGCAAGCAGATAAGTACATTCATTTAATTGTAAATATGAAAGAAACTAATCAAACAAAATTTCTACACATAATCCCATATCAACAAGTTTTTTTTTTTAATTCAAAAAGCTATTTCATGAAGACTTGAATTATTATCATTTTCATTTAAACATGATAATATTTTTGTACATTTCATAGTGGTTTTGGATATTTGAATCGACAAATTGATTTTTATTTTTTTTGACATGTTCATTTGTGTTGATGTATTTGATTGTTACAAATTTATGTTATGAAAATGCTTTGATTAGTTGTTAAATATTTATCAACAAAATTTTCAATTTTTTCAATTAGAAAAATTCCAAACTTAGGAGCATTTTTAGACCATGACAATCCATGATCACGGGCTAAACTTATGGATTGGAATTCCATTATATATATGTTTTGGCAAATATACTTTGAAAAAAATTTGAAAGTTATTCATCCTATGTTCATAATAGCGCACATAAGTGAAAGGGTCTTTTTAACAAGATCTTTTATGTTTGGTAAATCTTCATTTTCTGTATTAAGATTTTGAACATGTTGAATATGTAAAAAATTTAATGTATTTACAAGAATAGGCCAATTATTTACACTTGCCGTAAATGTACACAAAAAAATGGAGGTCCAAGTTGTCTAATCACTGCAAAAACATCTTTTTGAAATTACTTTAAATAATCTAGAAATTTTCTAATACGACCTAATTATTTATAACCTAAATTAAATTTCAATATTTTAAAATTTACATTCTTTGAAACATCACTAGCTAAAGATTTGACTAAATAATTTGTTTTTTGGTATACAAATCCAATCAAAAAATAATATAAAATGTATTCAAATTTTTATTGTTTAAAAATATATATTTGTTATACAATATGCAAATTTTCTATTAACATTTGTTAATTTAATTTGTACTATCTTTTGATATGAACATGTAAAAGATGGTCTTGGATTCCTATAAAACAACATTAAGAAATTGTATTATTCTAAATATGGATCATGGGATAATCTAAGTGGTTGAAAACCTTCTCATGGAAAAAATGTTGGAGTTTTTGAGTCATCATCAATAATTTGTTCGTGATTCAATATGTTTTGAACCAATGTTTTTTCAGAGTTTTTTTTTACAATTTTCAAATGTTTTAAACTTATGCAAATCAAAAGTTTGTTCAATTGTCATTTTCGAAATCATTATTTCCACTTGCATTTGCAAGTTATATTAAACTTTGCTAATTTGGATTTATCGCAACATTTGCAACTACATATAAAGGCGTTTTATAAATTTTTCGTAATGCTTTCATGACTATGTTATTTTGAACATAACCAAACAAATATATTTTTTCTAATTTTAGTTTTTTTAATTTAATAATTTTCATATAACCAAACTTTTTTTTTCTAATTTTAGCTTTTTTAATTTAATAATTTTCATATGGCATATGAGGTCAAAATATTTGAATAATATTCAAATTTGTTGGGACATTGACAATACTTCCATGTAATTCATATTATCCATACCCTTGTAATTGAAATATTTGTCCAAATGCTAAATGTGGTGCAATTAAAAAATTTTAAAATTTTTATTTAACATTAAAAGAATCATATTTAGTTTATTAGTTATGATATGATTTTGTAAAAGTAAGTCAAAATTATTTTTACAATATTTACATATTAGTACATGTTTTATAGTTTTTTCATTTTTTATATCATCATAGAATTTTTCAATATATGGTTTTGATGCATCATAAATTTGATATTTAAAATGTAACCTTTAACAACAATAACATATGTATTTAGCAAAAAAAATTATATTTTTTATATTTAAAAATATTTTTATGAGAAGTTTTTTTTTCGTTACTATATGGGAAGAAAAATAATTTTATGAATATTATTTATTGTTGATTTTAAAAATTAAATTAGTTGATGAAGTTTTTTTTTTCCTTATCATTTTTTTAAAATTCTCTTTTCAATTGCACATTATTTTATAATGAATTATATTACATGATAATATGTTTATTGAAATATTGTTGATATGTTTTGTTAAAATGTTTTCAATTACATTATTAAAAAAATGTTCATTATTTTAGGAACAAATATAATACTTACATGATTTTTGTTTTATTTTGATTTAGGGTATTTCAAATGTTGCCAAATTTTAATGGGTGAAAGCACACTATTGGGGGGGGGGCACTTTGGACATTTTCACGACATGTATGTAATATTTTTTTTTACAAAACAAGTTGCATTAATTTTGGGTTTCACTTTTGGTGTTTAGGTTTGATATTTTGATTTTAGCAAAGCTAATGATATCTAATATTATATATATATATATATAAAATTCAAGGAATAAATGGTATATTTATGGTACATGTAGTATAATATAACTTGTTTCTATTTTTGAACTACACTAGGTTTGGGTTTTAATTCATTAGTCAAAAATTGTTTGCAATAAAATTTAATAAAATGACCCACCTCACATATCTTGTCATCTTCCATTTGAAAATGATAGTTTGTCAAAATGTTAATTTACCACATACCCCCAAAAACACCCATTTGTGATACGATACTTATCAAACTTTTCACATGGTTCACAAACTTATTATAATCATATGGAATCACAATGTCTAATATATACTATAAATTCTGTAAAGACTAAAAATCATTCAATCATTTTTTAATATATTTACATTTTTTAGTACATTGTGATGTATATGTTTTTGGCACAAATATACTTTAACATCACATCATATTAGATTAAAAAATGTAGTTTATTTTGAATTTTACTTATTTGTGTTTTGACTTACCATAATATGTAAAAACATTGTGAAAATCCTTCATAATAATGACATGGTTGAAGTTCAAACATGGGACCCTTAAAAACAATACAATGTGACCACATTTTTGGGCCCCCCCATAATGTGTTTTCACCCTAATGTGTTTAAATGCATATGTGGATTTTTTTAATGAACATCACAACAATTTTTTGCAACATCCATGTAAAGGGGTGAATGTGATCCCTTAACATTACCATCCTCAAGAAAGTAATGTTGAAGGAACAAGTTCTTATTACTTTTAATAAAAACTATCATTTACTAACTTTATTACAACTACTCAAGTGGTAGTAAAGACCTATGTAAAAAGAAAAATAAGAATGTAGGGTTTGTTGTTTAAGCACAAACCTATCATCCTTATTATAGGCCACTCTAGTAGTGTGAGAAGAAGGAAGTATAAAAAACAAAAAATAAGATGAGGGACTAAAAAATAACTACCCTCTAGGTTTTATAGTACCTTTAGTGCATCAGAATGGTGTCTAGTGGGTTTGTAGGCCTTCAATAGATGTTATCTAACCTTTACAATGCTTTCATACCATCTAGTGGCATTATCTACTATTTGTAATCCCTTGAAAAACCTTTTCAACAATTCCTATTGTCTATAGCTACTTCAAACCCTCATGGCTATTATCTACCATCTATAGAAGTCCCATTTATCCTATAGACTTCAACCTTCAAGTCTAATCCTTCCTATTACCAAATATTGGCTATTACTTTTTTTGTGGGAGCAAATGACTTCCTATTTCAAAGGCTAAAACATAGCATACATGCATACTATTTATGTAGAAGAAACGAAAACTATTATAAAAAGGTAGCAAAACATTATGCACATTTAGATATACTTCCTTCCCTCATATTTTAATTTACAATAAACTCACACAAAACACATTAAAATCCTTCAACTGTTTTCCATTGAAATCATAAGCACAATACAATTCCATGCTCCTCTCGCCTCTCTAATCTTACACATACAACACCTCTCTAAGAGAAAGCTCTCATAACCCAAACCCAAAACTATTATTTCATTGAATGGAATAAAACCCCCTTAAGTCTTCCTCTCATCCTCCTTATCCACAAAACCACACAAGGCCCACGTTGATCACATGAAAATAGGTCCTTATCTTAATCCTTCTTAGAAATCTCCTAGGTGATTGGGTGGATTACAACCAACCACTCATTAACATGATCTAATTAATCCTATTAGCTTCATCCCTTTAATGAAAGACGATAAGTCTACTGCTAGTAACTAATTAGTTATTAGGATGCCTATGGCATTAACCAATCTAGGGATTTTTACCTTTTAACATTATTCCCCCCTTTACAATGGCAATTACCCTATCCTTATCCAATGCCTTAACTCCATTACCGTCTCAAAACCTACCCCCCTCTATTCAATTACCTTCATTGAGGTTCTAAGGTTAAAAATGGCATTTGCCATTGTGATGGATTTCCTCCTACTACCACTTGATCTGGACATTAGCACTATTTACTCACTAATGGTAAGGTGTTCATCTTCACCTAGTATGTTGGTGTGGATAAACCAATGGGAGGGGGTAGGGGAAATTTTATGTACCTCTTATTCCTCTAGCTCCTAATCTTCCTTGTTGCCATAAATCTCTCATCTATTTTCATTATTTGTTGGCTTTGGGTGATTCTAAAAGGGGTTACTATTTATTGACTAACCACCCTTCCCCCAAAGGACTACTTTAGTCCACTCTCAACAATATGGGCTAAGGAGGCAATATGTTGTTGCTATAATGGTGCTTCTTCTAATTGTTCCTCAATTATGGTAGGGAGGGTAATACCTTTAGCCTACTGCCCTACACCCTCTCTTTCCTCCTTGCACAAATGGTTGGGCCAGTTTAAGTTTCTCCCTTTCCCTTCTCACCTATGGGGCCATAATAGCCCCCTTTTCCATTACTTCTTGTGGTGCCATAGTGGTTTCCTCCCAAACTATTTGTACTTCCATCCCATCATCCTCTAGAATATCCTCTAATTGAATCTTATTGGGGAGAATTTGGGTAGACCTTACCATCTAGGGTGGTTGTCCAATAGGGTGAACCAATCCTCCCATAATCGGTGAGGGGGGTGGTACTTTGAATGCCATCTTGCCTCAAATTCCCAAGGGGGGCATTCATCATTTGAATCACTTTCCACATTGAAAATATTTGCTCCAACAAGGATGGGTGATCTTTTGGGTGGAATTTGCACCTACCTACCCTTAGATGGGGCAAAACTTCCCCCAGGTGGTGATTTGAGAGGAGAATGCAGTTGCTTTTTATGTTGCACCTTCTTGTTGGCTACTATTATCTTTGGAGGCGACAATGCCTTGGATGCCTTCTATTTAGCAATTGTAGGAGGTATTGCGTGGGAAGTAATATGAATTGCGTAATTTTTTTTGTTTTTTTCATTACCTCCCTTTTAATGGTAGGTCTTTTGCCACTAAGGGAAATGGTAGTCTATTACGTAGCTTCCCTCATACTAGATAGAGGAATATGCAAGGATCATAAATTATCATTGACAAAAATAGTAGCCTCTTCATGGGGTTTAAAAGCTATGGGGGTAGGGTTACCCATAATTGGTTGAAATCCACCCTTTTCATCCTCCTCACAACCTACCTCCACAATAAACCAACCTATGGGTTAGTGACCCTCAATTTAGAACCACTTAATTATGTAATAACATGTCCACAATTTGGGTGACGTGCAAAAAATGTTGTCACATTGTATTGTTTTCTAGGGGTGTCCATATTTGAACTTCAACTATGGTAATTTTGGATCATATGTTTTCCAAAATTTTTACATAATATGGTAGACCATAACACAAAGAATTCAATCAAAAAGAAAATTCAATTTTCCAACTTATATTGTGTGATTCCAAAATATATTTGTGGCAAAAAAATGTATGTCACTATAACCTAAAAAATGCAAATATATTCAAAAAATGATTTAAATGATTTTTAGTCTTTATGAAATTTGTTGTATCTATTAAACATTGTGATTCCATATGATTGGAATAAGTTTGTGAGCCATGTGAAAAGTTTGACAATTGTCATATCACAAATGGGTTTATTTTTGGGGGCGATGATCATAAATTTGTGACAAATTAACATTTTGACAAACTATCATTTTCAAATGGAAGATGACAAGATAAATGAGGTGGGTCATTTTTAAAATTTTCATTTCAAACATTTTTTGGCCACTAACTAATTCAAACCAAAACCTAGTTTAGTCCAAAAACATAAATATGTTTTATTATATTGCATATACCATAAATATACCCATTATTCCTTGAATTTAATTTTTTTTTCAAATAATATTATATATCATTAACTTTGTGAAAATCAAAATATCAAGCCCAAACATCAAAAGTGAAACCTAAAATTAAATGCAACATGTATTGTAAAATTATACATTATATACATGTTGTGAAATTAGTGCGCAAAGTGGCCCCCCGTAGTGTGCTTTCACCCCCTAGTTCACGTCCTTGTTGTTCTTTACCACCATAATGAACAGGGCTACTGTCCTGCTACAATTGGTTTAACGATTTTTCAACTATACCATTTAAAATATGACTCTTACATTTTGGACATATTGTCCATTCATTTTGATGACGAACCAACCTTTCTTCCTTGTTATACCATTTCATCTATTAGGATTTGCACATTTGGGCTACCCCGGGCTATGTAAGATTTGGCCATTTTGTGTAAAGATTGTTACTTGGCAGATGAAACATTTCAAAGATCACCTCCCGTGTGATCTTTATCTTCTGCCCAAGTACCTTGGCCTTGATCTCTACCTTGTTTACACTTCTAATTCCCACGAGAAAAACATAAATGATATCGAGCTTAATGGGCCCCCAATGTAACCTCTAATATAACCCCCTAGCCCTACCATTGTAACCCACCTAAAATCATCCTTGATTTTGAACCACTTTTTCATCTTCCATAGTGGCTTCATCTTTGGGGGTTGAATGTCACTACTACCTTCCCCATCATTGTCCTTCCTTGCCTTCACTTTCTTATGGGCCTTACCACCTAATTGCTCTTGCGAGGTTGTTGACTTTCCTCTTAGCATTTCCCTAACCAAAGCTACCTTTCAACCTATCTAGTTGGACTTCTTTAGTGCATAAGCAATGGCGTCCTCCTTCATTGTTTTGAAACTTCTACCCCTACCATTTATTATAACAACTTTCTTTTCTCTTTCCTTATTTCCTTCAAAGCACCTATTGTCCTTCCTTATTTTGGGTGTTCTACTTTCCCTTGTTGAGTTTGTTTCAAAAAATAACCCTGTTTGTTTTCATTCTAGAAACTACCTTCTATTTTATTTTCAAGTTTTTTCACCTCTTTTACTATCTACTTTTTGTTTTGTTTTGTTTTTTTTTTT
>Ga0209611_10007506_pt1 | contig 17441 bp, 12 predicted proteins | sample S1TSphgellanicum_3_FD_187693 | JGI IMG/M metagenome (GOLD analysis project Ga0209611, IMG submission 187693) | Host-associated microbial communities from peat moss isolated from Minnesota, USA - S1T2_Fc - Sphagnum magellanicum MG (SPAdes) (version 2) | ecosystem: Host-associated > Plants > Peat...
CAGGGTATCAACATCACAAGAATTTAAAAGATACCCGTCTATTATCAACCTCTCTATAAAAGAACTGCCAATTCTGGTTCTTTAAATATTCCAGATTCAGAGAACCATGGGTTCCAATTCTTTGGAAAATTTTCAGAATCAAAGAAGACGCAAATGGTTCCGGCTATTTTTAAAAACTGTAAAGAACACCCCCACCCCACAAAAATTTCACAAAAGAACTCATGGTCAGTTCTCTGGTTGGTCCTTTGGCTCTGATTATCAATTTACCCGCTTTTTAAAAGGTAAATACCCACCCCATTATGCACAAGGGTTGGTTTTAGAACCACGGGTATATACAGCCCAGGTAGGTTTTAGTGCAGAACTAGGAGTTGATTGATTTCTTCTTCTTCTTCTTCTTTTGTTGGACTAGTTACAAGAATGTTGGTGCAATGGATGGACAGTTGTTGTGACGGTAGATGGATGAAATTCATCAAGCAAAACAATTCAGTTAGACTTTGGGGTCAAACGTTACTACTCATATGTAAATGCATTACTCCAAAAGAAATGTGACCTAAAAATGTCAAAGGGTAGGCTAAATGAATGATGAAGAAGCAAAAAAAGAGTGTGCAAAAAAAATTTTAAAAATAAAATAAAATTGCATATCCCTAGAAAAAAAGTGGATTCCTTTGAAGCTCTGCAATTATCTTGCAAGCAAAGCTACTTTTAAGTAGGCAATGTAGCCTACTAGTCCCTGGACCATCCAGCCTTAAACATGCATTGCTGGTCTGACAAATGAGTTGTGCAAAGCTTGCAGCCAAAAATCCCACTGGCCTTAATCATGGAATGTGCCCGGATGTTTTGTTGTAGTAGTACTTCTTTGCTCTTTCTCTCTCTCTCTATTCCTCTCTCCAATTCTTCATAAACAACCAACTAGGGTTTAGTTTAGTTTGAAAGCATTTAGTTATAAGGACACTATAAACCTAAGGAAACTATAAACTTGTGTTGGGTGGTTCTTTGGTTTTGTTGGCCTTGCCTACCCAAGGTAAGGATATTTGTTGTGTTTAGATTCATTATAGAGTAAAGTAGCTTCAGGGATTTTGGCCCCTACTAGGTAATAATAGATCTGTTTTTATATGAGGATCTATCCAATGCTTTTTTTCCAAATTTTTTTTAAATTACAAAAGAAAATTTGGGAGAAATTATTGGTTGGAGAAAATCTGTTTTTTTCTAACACACTATTTGCTATAAAAAAAAATTGGTACCATTCACAAAACTTTAGACATCATAAAATTGGAAAGTAAAAAAAGCCATACTAACTTACCCACCCACACTTTCTGGCTTTGAAGTGGGCAAGCAAGTACTAAGAGCATCTCCATCAACGTTCAGTATGTGACCCTGCAATGGAAATCTTTGGTCATGAGTCCAATCCAGTGAATCCACTGGAAGACTCCTGAGGCTCTGAAAAGATGCACAGCTTTCAGAGCCTCTGGAGGAAAAGCCTTGGAAGAGTCTAAAAAACCACAGTCAAATCGTATTTACTGACTGCTCCCTGTTTCTAATTGGCTAGATGGTTTGATTGGTCCAAGTGGGTTGTTATTAGTAGTCTCCCACCTATTTGCAGTCCGAGTTTCAGTTTCAGTTTTATGGGTGGGGTTGGAAAAACAAAAAAAAAAGTTGCCTAGTAACTAAAGCTTGGATGTGAGAAAATATTGTTGTAAGGTCACATACTGAGCATTGCTGGAGATGCTCTTAAACATTTTTTGAAAAACGACACGCAAATGTGAGGCACATATGTTGTTGTTAAAATGTCAAAGGGGGGTCCTGAGTCCTGACTAATGGATCATTGTTGTTGGCAACTAACAAAGTGAGTGATTCGGGAATGCAAACTGATTCCACATGCTTCTCTTAGCTTGTGTATGGCACTTTAGATGGTGGCCAAGTACAATTTGCTCTTCTAGTCTAAAAAGTAGAGAGAGATTTCCTCTCCCCCAACCTAATAATAATAATAATAATAATAATATAAAAATCAATTAAAATGCGTGTTTGCTCTTCATACACCCATGTTAACAATAGAAATGGGCACCCCACTAATTTATTTATTTATTTATTTATAAAAACAGCGCACCACAAGCTGGCAAGAGCTTGGATCCTTCAGACGGCTCAACTATCAAGGCAACTCCTCTTTTGTTTCTTTTGTTGTTGTTTTGTACACACAAAACAGAGTGGCCACCAATTTGGTACAACACTACTACACTACTACAGCAGCAGCAGTAGTAGTAGTAGTAGTAGGAAGAGGAGGAGGAGGAGGAGGGAATATGAAGCTTTGCATGCCAATTGAGATGGACCATGGACTAGGTCAAATAATCATGTAAGCTAAACATGATTAGGGATCTATGATTTCCCAACAATTTTTAAGAAGTGGGTAGATAGGAGGAACCCAGTCCAGTCTGTTGCACACACTCTACTCTGTCCCACCAAACCTTTCAAATGTTCTCAAGTTCATAACAACCCATTTCAGTACTTTGTATAATGGCCAGAGTGAACCAGCTCATCAAGGTTTATTTGGATAATTTAATTTAGTTTATTATTTTATTCTTTGCTTTTTTGTCAAAATTTGTTGAATTTAGGCCCTTTTTTTTTCCATGAAAATTCCTTTTGAATGGGTTGAAATCATATTTTTCAAGTCACAATTTGGCCCAAAAAACAATCTCTATGAAAAAAACAACTACAACGAGATGGGTGGTGAGTGTGACTGGGAAAACATGTTTTTTTTTCTGTTTGTTTGTTTCTAGTTTCCTGGCTAACCATGGTGGTTAGCTCGGTTTATAGTTTTCATGACCGACCTAGTACTAACAACAACCCAATAGCCCCTTTAGCTTATACATTAACCATCTACATACATGCATCTAATTAGTTAATAATCACTTAATTATCTACCTAATCTACAGGACATCTCCTTGGATAGGTTACTAAACTCAAACCCAATGTCAATTACAGTAGTTAGGGTTTCATCCATGCTACAACTGAGTCATAAGAGGCCTTCCAAATGATTGGTGAGCTGGTGGCTGTTGGTTCACTCTTGCCCTTCATCATCATCATCATCCACCCCTCTAGCCTCAACTTATGTGTCCACCATTTGCAAAGAGAGATTTGCACATGAAGCCAAGCAAATTTAATTGTATTCAAAAGGAATTTGGAGAAGGTATTTCCCCCTATTTAGCCATATATTAATGTTTAATGACCACATCCACCATACATTGTTAATTATTCCCCCATCCCCACCCATAAACCTAGAAAAATCACACAATATAATGCCCTATAAATTGAGAGACTAAGTATTTACATATCACCCCCTTGCCAATCATTATGGATAGCCAATCAAAAGTAGTCATTTTCTTTACCGGTTCTTTTGGAAGTCTTTATTTATTTATTTTTATTTTTATTATCATGGACATTAGTGTGGCCTAAAGGGTTGGCCCAAGTGTGAACTCGTTACCCAACAAATTTCTCCTTCGAAATGATACTCAAATTTCAATATATCCTACACCTTAGGTCTAAAATTTAAGAAATTGCCACCATAAAATTTTACTCATTGAGCAATTTCCAAGAACACCAAAAGCGGGTCCTAAGAAGTTTAGTTTTAAAATTTTAAATGAATTTTCAATGACAAAAATTGTTTGATATTCAATAATTGTCACAATATAGTTCTAAATGTTACAACACTAGTTCGATGTACATGTACACGTTGAGGGCATTCCAATGATACTAAGAGCATGTTGAGGGCACCAAGGTTTGGGAAATGTCAAGGACACAAACAAAAGAAACAAACAACCTTAAAAGATAGAATAGTGTGGCCTATGTTGTTGGCCCAATTAAATGAGTTTTGAGAGAGGAAATGGTCCTAAATCCTATTTACATTAAAATTTTAGTTTTAATTTTTTATCGAGTTTCCAATGAAAAAGATTATTTAGAATTCAAATCACTCAGCACTTTCTAACAATATCAAAAGAGCAACCCAATTTCCCTTACAAAATTAGTTTTGATTTTATTCAATTTTTTGCAATTATATTGTTCACTATTCAATAACTCTTGCACTATATGTCGACAAATTAGGAAATCACCTAGGAGCACCCCCTATTCATCAAGGGTTTTCCAACAATATCGAATGTGTTTGGGGGTGAGGGGGGATATGTGTTTCTTGGTTTTATATATGTGCGTGGCACCAAAACCAAAATACATGGTTTTTTAAATAAATCAACTCCGTGGGAATTGGACCTAGTGGTCCATTCCATGACTACCCCAGGTATCAAAGACGAGGCCATATCATACCTTGGGAATTTTTGAGGACTCTACTCCTTGAGAATCAGATCTAGTGGTGCATTTCATGACCACCTTGGGTATTAAAGGTGTGACCATATGATACCTTGGGCAATTTTCGAGAAGTTGATTCTCACATAAACTAGAACTAATGCTTCTCATTGAAAGAATTGGCCTGATGATAACCAGTGCCATTCATGAGAATCACCCAACATTGGTCCAAATCCAATCTCACATTATTTGCAAAATTTATTTCATTCAAAGTAAAATGTACAAGCTATTTTCCTATTGTTGGTGGAGGTGTTTTAAAATATGTAAATTTAGGCCCACCTACTCATATTTCATCATAATTAATGTTTTTTATAGCAAAAATTCACAACTTGAAGATTTTTTTTTGCAATTTTGAAATAAAATAAAATAATTTTTTTAATAATGATTTTAAGGATTTTTTGGCCATCTTATGAAAAAAATTAAATTAAATTAGCCACATCTAGACCTAGGCACTTCCTTGGTCACCACTTGTAGCAACACTTTTGAAAAAATGTTGCAACTCACCTAGGACAATCATCATTTAATATTAATTAGTGTCGAGGATCTTCACTAGTGGACCTACTTGAGGAATTTGAAAAAAAAAAAAAAAAAAACCCTAATATCATTATAGGTATCCACTAATAAAGGTATTAGTTCAAGTCAAAAATAGTGACAACTAATTTTAGGGAATAAAATTTGCATGGAGCCAATGAGATGGCTGAACATGCACTTGAGAATACTCATCTTCTTTCCTTCGGAGTTGGGGGCTGTGAGCATAGAATTTTTAATTCTTTGTGTTCCCACCATGTTCCCTCTGATGTTTTCCATTCACGAAACACAAGGGGGAACTTGAGAGGCACCCACCATCTAATCAATAGAAATAACAATAGACATTAGATTGAGCGGTCTACTAGAATATGTAAATGGTAGAACCCCTAAGTCGGGGGCATTTAAAAAAAAAGATAGATCAAGCCTTGCATTTGGTAAACATCCCTCACGTCGGTGTTTTACCTTTTGAAAAGCAAAAGGCAAAAAATTTCATGAACCTAAACATGTGTAGATCATGAAGTGGAGAGAGGGAAAGATCTTAAACCTACACCTTAAGAGTGAGAGGGATCTTACACCTATATCTAGGCATAACTTCCCTCTCACATTTACAAGGATAGGCATAATAAAACCCACTTAAAATAATGAAACCCTGGCAAACACCATTAAACAAAATGGGTGTGTCACACTGTGGCTTTACCAATTACATTAAAAAGTATTTTAACACAAAAGAAGAATTATGAAAATTCAAATATTTCACCATGCAAAAATATAATCGTCAAAAAAATCCCTCTAAAAGAAATCAAAATCCTTCAAGATATCATAATTCTATAACTAATCTCAAGTTTTAAGTCAAGCCAAAATATCATCTTTCAAAAATCCTTTGAGCTACTAGGTTATATACTCTATAATGAATCTAAACACAATATCCTTGCCTTGGTAGGCAAGGCCAACAAAGCACCTAACAAAGGGAGGAAAAAAAAAAAAGAACAAAGAAAAAAGACTCAAGTCCAAGCCCGAAAGACAAAACCCAAAGTGAGTCACAAAGGGGCAAAGGAACAAAAGCTCCTCCTCTTTGAAATAAGAGGGATGTTTAGTAATAGAAGGTACTCTCCAAATACACTAAGAATTTTTATGTTTTTTCCCTCACTTCTTTACAAATCCCAAGAAACTGTTATGCATTGGGATTTAAGCTTTCCCTTCCCAAGTTCCAACAACCCCAAAAAAATTGGTGTATTTGACCCCACATACATACAAACAAACAAACAAACAAACAACCAGACTCCAGACACTACTCCAGAGACTCCAGAGAGATGGTATTTATGAAAGAGGCAGGAGGTAGATCTGGTGAACAACAAAATAGAGATTCAAGTGCTAGCAGCCTAAATGGGTAGTCAACTTGGCGGCTGTTAAAATGGAAAATTTGTACTCTGGCACATCATGAATGAAATGTCCTTTGTTTCTTCTCTTAACATCTTGTGTGTTTTTACTCTCAAACTTGGGCATTCATAGTCTTAAATGCATTTCATTCATTGTTTCTAGTAGTGTTGCTTTCCAAGGTGCCCTAGGCATGCCCATTGTCCTCACACTTTCCACACTTTCCCTACTCCCCCTCCCCCTTCACCCCCTTATGAATGGATGGATGAATCATTCATTAATATTTTTTTACATTCTTGATTTGGTAGGCAAAATGCCAACGAAAGTTTGATTCATTAGATAAGTTTGCAACAAGATACAAATAGACCCAAGTATATATATATATATATATATATATAATTTATTTTATTTTTTAAAAAAAGGTGCAAGAAAAATAACAAGAAAAATGATTATAATTTGAAATGACTTTAAAATTGTTGCAATGACAATCATCAAAATACCCATCCTACATAAACCATTTCCAATGAAACATCATCACTGGAATAATAATGTACATCCTTGCTACTGCATCACATGGAAACCCTAAACCCTGGCCATATTTTGTGTGTTCTCAGAGGCCTCAGCATGGGCAGCCATGTGAGGGACTCGGGGACAAAAATGGCAAGTAGTGACTGTCAGTCCGTTTAAGACTTTGATTACATTTTAGGTAATGAGGATTTTGTGGGGGAGGGGGGAAGGGGGGTGGTGTGGGGGATATGCATGTGGTCCCCCTTCTAGTGTTGAGGTGAGAAGGACAATTTGTTGGCCTTGGATATTGTGTTTAGATTCATTATAGAGTATAGTAGCTTAAGGGATTTTAGCCCCTAGGTAATAATAATAATAATAGGTCTATTTATTTTTATATGAGGATTTTTGAAAGATGATATTTTGGCTTGTGTTGAAACTTGAAACTAGTTACAAAGTTATAATATCTTGTTTCTTTTAAATAAGAGATTTTTTGAAGATTATATTTTTCCATGGTGAATTATTAGAGTTTCCATATTTTTTTCTTTTTTGCTTTAATATTGCTTTTTTAATGTAAATGGCAAGGCCATAGTGTGACACACCCCTTGTTTCATCTGAGGGCATTTTTCCATCATGTAAAGTTCTGTGAACTAGTTCAAACCAGTGTTGGGCAGTTACTCAGTTTGGCGGGTTAGAACTAGAGGTTCCAGTTCCAGTTAGGAAAACGCTAATCAGAATTTTTGGTCTGATTTTTGGAACTGATTCTAGAACTGGAATTGGAACTGGAAAGTTTTAAGAACTGGGCTTGGAATTGGGTTCTCGATTTCATTTATGTGTGTGCAATTGGAACCAAAATTGGAACCTAAATTTTTTGAAAAAAAGAGAAAACTAGAACAAGGGGCTAACTGAAGGTTAACTGAAATTTAACTACAAATTCCAGTTAGGGTTACCCAAAACCAATCAGAATAATAAATAAATAAAAATTTTAATTATTGAATCTTATGCTCCGACACATGGGGAAAATACCAACCATGTCCAAGGTCACCCCTTGTGTGAAAGCACCAACAAACCTTCTCAAAGGAAAACCACCAAGCAACCCCAAACCAAAAGATGGCTTCCTCCTCGTTAGGCAATTTGGAACACCCACCAACGCCACCTTGCAGAATGCTCCATGCGGGGGCGTTGCATTGATGCCATTTACAAAGCTCGTTAGGGGATATGTTGCATCTTTCAATGGATGGTATGTGGACAAGAAACACTTTTTCATTGTATTACCATCGCACAACTAACTACAGTGGTTAGCTATGTATAAAACCATCCACATGTGTTTACCCTATCGTTACCAAAGTGGAAGGAACTCTGGTAAATGACCGAGTTGTAGTTCCTCAAAAACTAACTCAATAGACATACATTGCCCCTCAACACCAAACCCTGAATTAGGTAAGGGGGTTACTAAATAGATATATTTTATTAATTGGTGGAGTGGGTTCTTTGGGGGTGTGTGGGGTCTGTAGTAGTTATTAGGGTTTTGGTTCCTAGTCAATTTTGTGTGGTAGCCAATGTGGCTACCATCCACGGAAAGATTTAGCAAAAAATGCCCATATGAAAGTACAGATTTTTAGTCATGGTATTATATTTTTGACATGTTTGTTCAATCATTTAAAGAAAATTTTGAAAAATAAATTTGCTTGATCTCTATCACAACCATTGAAGCAAATGACAATGCTGCTCATGGTGAAATGGGAGTTATTTTCAATGGGGGAAGATGGGACATTTGTGCTCAAAATTGGTCCTTGTTGCTTAGAGCATATCTCCAGCACTGCTCAATATCTATAATGTGACCCTGCAAAGATATTTCTCACATCCAAGTTTAGTTATTCCAACCTCACTCATAACACTAATACTGGGACTGCAAATAAGTGGGGGAAAAGAAGTGGAAGACTACTAATAGCAAACCACCTGGACCAATCATTATGGTTTGCCCAATCTCGAACAGGGAGCTTCAGTCAGATCACATTTGTTACACTCTTCTCTGGCAGGTGTTAGACTTGACTCTGTGTTTTACCAACCTCAGCAAATTGTACGAAAATGCTGGGCCAAGCCTATTGTGCAGAGCCAAACCGGCATGTTTTGACTTTTCTTCATCCAATTTTACTTTGCAGGGGGCACATATTACTGAGCACTGGGCGGGTTGGACCAGCCAGTGTACTGCCCAACCCTCACCTCTCCACACTCCAAAATCAAGTATGGAACAGCAATAAGGTCATTACCATTGTGACCACCCTGTGGTCTAGAATATTCCCATAACCGAGGTTGCGATTGTCTTGATCTAACTCCCCTTCATAAGATTTTGGTGTTAAAAGGAGTAACAAGGAGTGAAAAGCTCCTACAATTCAAGTGGTTGTTATCATAGTGGTGTTTTTTTCAAGTGGGCATGTTCACACTGTGACCTTTGTCACCTTCTTTTTGTTGTGCTTGCATTGTTGTTTATGGTTTGTGTGCATCTTGGTCTTAATGTCATCATTGTGGGGTCTTGCCTCCTTTCATGGGGGTTTTGGTTTGTAGGGAAAAACAACAAGGAAGACAAAGTTCTTGTAATCAAGGTTGTCATCATGGTTTTCTTCTTAGGTGACCGTGTTCACCTTGTGACCTTTGTTGTTTTTTTATGCTTTTGCTTACATTGTTGTTCAATATGGTTTGTGTGCATCTTGGTTTTGATTGTCATTGTTGTGGTGTGTTGCTCCCCCTTCTAGGATTTTGGTGTGCAAAGATGGAGTAGCAAGGAACATGGAGCTCACATAATGTCAAAACATGGCATATATGTCTACATCCATGAATGGGTTTGTATTCATAAGCTACAAATGATTACATGGTTAATTACTAGAAAATATGAATAGCTCATTTTTTTATTGGTCATATTTTTGCCCTTAGTCATAAATTCCATTCATGACCATGATTATAATCATGTAAGCCATATGATTTCATCTTGATCGTTCATCCTTGCTTGTTGAATATATATGCATTTAATCTAACTCCTTGTCTCACGATACCTATCCACATGATATGATACCACATGTCCAAGTTTAAATTGCCTAGGCTAAATAGGTTAAGCCATCTAGGATAAGGTGCCTACATATTTAAACTAGGCAACCCAACCTACCTACCCTAAGTGGCATAACCTAAAACATTTCAACCTAAATTGACCACATAAACTACATTACATATACTATAGTAAATAGGTTGCAATAATAAGGATTTGAATGCCTCACCTTCACATTGAGGAGCAATTTTTTTACCATTTCACCAACTTTTTTTATGTAATATAAAATGTAACCACATTTTAACATTAAAAAATTCTAATCTACTTAGCACGCCCAATTTTTCTAATGGAACAAGGTCAAAATTTTGAAGTTTTATTCAACAGTTCATGTCCTCATCCACTTGCAACACAATTGATACCTTGATTATGTTTTTCAGTTGGATTGGTTGGGATACACTTTTAGGAATAACCTTGTCACATTGTTTGAAACAAATTCACCAATATTGTATGATTTTAATGCATTATTTACATAATTGAATGCACATTTGGTGAAGCCAATCAAGAAGGGTTGTAGACACCAAAAAAAAAACCTATATCAAGGATTTTGTCTTGCATCGATTTATGCTACAAAACTTTAGCAATTAGCATGTGATGTCAATTGAAATGAAAAAAGCTACATCAACCAATTACATTTGGCTCTATGAGATGATTTGAACGACCTCATGTTCACAATGCCAAAAGTGAATGCGCTAAGTGAATTCTTCATTCAAGCCATTGCACGTGACAATTAGTTATTTGAAAAACAATAAGAAAAGAGAATTTGATCTTTTACAAGGCCATTCATGAACACATTTACAAATATTTAATTTATATTTCATAGGCAACAATGGGTGACAATCCTATACAAGTGGATGCTACATGATTCAAGCCTTCCATTCAAAAAGATGAACAATGTTGACAACAATTAAGGCTTTGCTTGCATTATGGAGAACCTAAGCATGTTGCACAAAAATGTTCAAACAAGAAAAGATACAAGGTTTGAAGCATGGTCCTCAATGAAGAAAATATAAATGGAAAATGGATTTGTCTAATTTCAATAGGGATCTCATCATTGGACAACAATACTTTAAGGGAAATAAAAGGTTTATTTCTATTTCTCAATTATGTATTTTGTTTCATGGTCCTTACATACATACATACATATTGCCAAGTGAATCATACATGTGAAAGCATTAATAGTCAATGGTGCAATAACATATTCCATTGTTGAAGATTTTGGGTGACAAAAATACCTTTAGCTACTATGGAAGTCAAACTCGACACCTTGCAAAGTAATTGATAAACATCCCTTTCCTTTGATGATGTGACCCATAAGACTCAACCTTTAGAGGTACACATGAATAAACTTGTAATTTGTTTCAAAAATCATGTTCAACATCATTGAGTCCAATCATTTTGGGACTTTCATGGCTCAAAAGACAACCCAAATATAGTTGGTCAATAGAAAAAATATATTTCATGATTGATCGTCACCCAAAATTAAAATCTACTTGAATAATATTCATTGGAACAAATTTATTTTTTCAAGTAGAAAACATTGGCACACCTTTTATGGTTTATACTACCCAAAAAGAATTGTTGAAGAAATAAATGCAAACATTCTTCGAACAAAATATCAAAACTACAAGGATGTATTTGAGAAGGAAAATGTTAACATATTACCTCAACAATGACCATACAATTGTGTGATTGCATCACAAGAAGGCATGCAACCACCATTTGGACCCATTTACAATCTCCCACAAAATGAGTTGTTGAACTACAAACTCATATTGAGAACAATATTTTCAAAAAATTCATACAATGTTTAAAATCACATGCAAGTGCACCAATATTTTTTTGAAGAAAAAAATGAGACTTTCCACATGTGTCAATTATCATGGCCTCATCAAAATTATCGTGAAAATTTACTATCCTATTGATTTCAAAACCTCTTGAACAACTCAATCAAATAAAATTATTCACCCAAAAATTTGAAAGATGCTTACAATCTTGTACATATAAAAGAAGGTGAGGAGTAGAAAACGACATTTCACATAAAATATGGCCATTTTGAGTACAATGTCATGTCTTTTGGTTTTATGAATGCCCTTGCAATTTCTCAACACATAATGAATGACATATTTAGAAAATTCCTAAACAACTTGTGGTCATCTACTTGGATGACATCTTGGTATTTTTCAATAACTCAAAGGAACATAAAAAAACATCTACATTTTCTCCTCAAAAAACATTAAGAGAAAAAAGTTTGCAAAAATGGAGAAAAGTCCTTGTCAAACAAAGGTCTTGATTAGGCTATATCATCTTCAATAGTGGCTTGTCAATATATCCAAAGAAAATTTGGACCATCATGAATTTGCAAACCCTCTCTTCAATTCCCGAATAATTGCATATGTTTGTCAGATTTTTACCAAAAACTATTCAAGGAATACTACCTTTTTCACACAACTTAGTTAATTGAAAAATGGACATGTTAGTTGAAAAATGTCCACACACATACATCAAAGTCTTATTTTTTATGATTATGTGAAATTATAAGAACTTCTAGTTTTTATATGTAATGAATTAAAATATTTGTTCAACACCCATGTTTTGTGCATTTGCAATATCATCCATTATTTTTCTACATAAGAATATTATGTTGCTAAGTTATTAGTTTCTATGCAACTATAATGAACTATTGATTATGAACTTTGATGATGCAAGTCCCAAAACATTCAAGTTCAATGCACTTCTATGCTAAAACAACAAAGGCAAAGGTAAGTATACATTTCAAGCTGAATGTAATTCAATTTTGCTTATAACACTTTATTTTGAATTAAAATGATTGAATGTAAATTTGTAGTCTAGTCATTGTATGCTTATGATGTGTTGTTTTTGTTAAATTTTGGTGAGAACTTAAGCATGTGACAATGTGTGTATGTTGCTTATAAATTAGAATATAGTCATAGGATATGCTTATTCAATTTTCACAATATAGACACCCAAATATGGACACAAAAAAATAATCAAATTCCAGATCAATAAAAGTGAGTGGAAATGGATAAATGGGCACATTCACACTAATAAAAGCCAATGGTGGACTTTTAGTGACCACTTATTTTCAAAATATTTCAAAATATTTTAGGAATATTCCATTTGTAAGCTAGAAAAAATGATTAAAACAATAAAGATGTTGCATTGTATTATTACGTAAAGATGTATTAAAAAAATTTCCTCAAAATTGTATTTCATTTACAAATTATTTAAGAGGTCATTAAGCAATGACAAACACTAATTTGTTGTAGGAGTGTTTTTGAATAATTTATAATCATTAAATGCATTTCAAATTATTCCACATGTGTCCATTATATATTTGAAACATTATGATGTGAACACATTAAAAAAAATTACAACATTAGTATAATTTTTGGCACAAAAAAAATCAATTGTTGGTTACACAACCATTGACTCTTATTAGCTTGAATGTACCCAAACCTAGTTATATGATGAGATTATGATATGTTGTTTATGTTGTATTCCAATAATAAATGAATGATGACATTGTTTGTACATTTTTTTTTAATTACAAAAGACTTTACTAGGTTTCAAATATGGAACTTAAATCGTATTTCACATTGCAATGAAATTATTCTTACATTGATGTGCAAACATCATTTCACGTTTGATAGTTATCAAAATATCAACTAATTTTTTAATAGAGACAAGTTGAACCTTTTAACATTAGATACAAATACGTATTAAATAGAATATTTGATAGCAATAATTTTAACTAGTTGTGGCTAACTTTGTATATAAAGATGCAAAGAAACTACATACTATAAAAAGATGGATTTCTTTACATTAGATAACAATAAAATAAGATATTTGATAGTAATAGTTGTAATATATTATAACTTAACATTAAAGACATAAAGAAAGTACATACCATAAAAAAGGACCATGAACTACCAAAATGTTCATGAGTATTGTATTTTCTAACATTGAATATATATCAATACACATAATTAAAATATTGAAACAAAATGTTTGTCATTATTTGTGCAATGCAACTTATGCAATGTCATTCCAAATGGACATGTTAGTTGTAAAATAGTTTTGTCAACAAATTAATAAATTTCAATTTAGAATTACATTAATTCAAGTTGTAACAAAATATTGTTGGCAAACCCATTAGTCACCAAATAATAATTCGACAATGCATTAGTTGCAATTTAATTATAATCGACATCAATAGATTTTGTTCATCAATGGACAAATGAAAAGCCACATAAGCATTATGTTCATTCATGGTTATTTTGTGTGGGAAACCTATGTAAGCACCCTAGTTGCAAGTTAATTACAATATTAGACATCAACAAATTTCAATGAATGAAAAACCACATAAAAATTCCAATTGAAAGCCAAGTTGCAAATCCCTTCCTCTTTTTTCATAGTGGTTTTAGAAATTTGATAATTGTATCTAAAAGATCTTTGAAATATTCGAGTGTCCCATAAAAGTGAAGGAAACAATTTTTTTTTAATGCCAAAAAAAATAGATATTATATAAATGGTGAAAAAAAAACTTGACTAGTTCATCTTGTAATCATTGATGTGAAATTATAAAGGTTGAAATCACATCATCCAAAAGACAAGAATTTTTGCTTACATATCTTCTTGATGACACACTTCAATTATATTGTTTCAACCAAAGAGTTCATGTCGATAACTTTGATATGAAAAGCCATTTGAATCATGAAAATGTTAATGAATCAATTACACTAGTTGTTTAATAGTTAACCTTGAAATTAAACACACCTATGAAGGCTATCTAAAAGCCATATTTAGAACACATTTTACAAATGAAAATGTAATTGTGTTTGCTTGGTCTTTGATATAGAAGGTATCACTCATTATTGTTGGTTAGAATGACCGTGAATGTTTTATTCCAAATAAACAACGATCTTACATTCTAAAAACTATGTGACACATTTTCATTTTTTTTTTTGATTATGACTCATTTTCATAACTCCTTATGGAATGTGTTGTTATCAAAAGAGGCAATGTCACGAAAGTTAAACAATCAATGAGTTTTTATAAAGATTTTTGAAGGAATATGCTTTGAAATTTCCAAGAGTATTATAAGAAAATTTTTAAAAGATTAAATTGATATGTTTATAAGTTTTTAAAAATTTTAATTAATGAAATTTTTTAGAATTAATAAAATTTTGAAGAAGATGTAATCAACAAAAACTACTCAAAGCTTTTAAAATACATAATCAATAAAAGTTTTTAAAACACAACCAAAGTTTTTAAAAGACATAATTGATGAAAACCTCTAAAAGTTTATATAGTAAAAGTTTGTAAAAGGTTTAATTGGTGAATTTTTAAAAAAACATTATGAACTTCTAGAAGGTTTCATTGAATAATTTACAAATAAAAGTATTGAAAGCATCTCCCTTCAATCTTGTCAACACAAGTTGTGATCCTTGCACCCAATTTTAGGTGAACAAGGGACAATTAAGAACCTTTTTATTTGATGTTCATTGCCATGGTCACATTTGGGAGTTTGAGTGCTAAAAATTGGAAGCCAAGCTCATTTCAATGGGTTGTGATGACAATAGTGTTTCAAAGTGCAAGAGTTGGTGCTATCACAAAAATGAAGGAGAATGTGATTCTATTTTTGATGGGAGTACATTGTTTTGCTTATTGAACCAATTTGGTTGTGTTGGTTTTATCAAAGTTGAATTTAATTGCTCAATTGGAAGCCCTCCTTTAGGTTTCATATGGGTTTTTCTTTCATTCATTTAAAAAATTCCTTGAATTTTAGAGCTTATGCGATATTGTGCTTACAAAGAAAGTTTTTTTTTGTTGAAATACATGAAAACAAGATGGATTACCATGTTTTTTCCTATGAAACATGTGATGGAACAATATTAGCTTTTGATGGCAAAGATTCATGATGATGTTTTGAAAAACAACACTACTAATGAAAATCTAAACGTCATTTGTGACTTGAAGTTTGTTTTGGGTTTGCATGCCATTTTGCCACGTTGAACTATGTGCATACCTTGATCAAGTTTGCATAATCTCACAACTTGTTTGTTTGTGATTTTATTGATGTGGTGAATATTTGCCAACTAAAGCTTTAATGACATTTCAATGATTCTTGGAAAAAATTTGATGACCTTGCATTTGACATGAACTAAATGCTTTTGAAACATTCATCAATAGGAATCCGCTAATGAGTTGGTGTTTAAACTTAAGTGGTGAGGAAGTTGACTAGCTTGTTATTGAATTTTTTGATTTTAAATATTTTGTGAACCAACATTGTCTTATAATAGGGGATGTTGGGTCTACATTGCCATATTTTCCTAAGGTCTAGTTGGTTAATGTGAAAAAATATTATGAAGATGTTGCCAAGTCTTTAGTCCATGAATTGGAGGACAAATTTCAAATATTGATCTTATGTTGGCATTAGGTGTGATTTACCTTAATTTTGGGTTGATTGTCCCAATGATGTTGAAGATGTTTTCCACCAACACTTGATTGCCATCAAAGCTACCTATTATATGCCTGACAAGATGGCAAAGGAAGGGGTCTTTGTGAAACCTCTCCTAGATGGCCATGCTTTGGATATGTAATGTTATTTTTAAAAAGATGACAATGGCTACAAATAGGGAAATCATGAAGGATGATTCTCTTGTGAATCTTGTCACTTGATTGTGGGTCAAGATTAGTTTTTCTTCCATCCTCAAGCTTAAGTTTTTGAAATTCATAAAGCTTGTTGAGATTGCATGTGTTTAAATCCTTGGGTTTCTAGAAGATGAACATTGTTTCTTGGCAGTGCCATTCATGAGGAATAAGTTGAAGAACTGCTTGATTTGCTACTTGAGATCTATGCACTTGTTTTTATGGACAACAATTTTATAGCATTGAAAATTTCCCTTTTGAAAAGGCCATGACTAGGTGGAAGAACACAAAAACATGATATTTTCTTGATGCTTAAATATAGACAAATTTTTGAGGAAACTAGTTTGTTTTGCTGACAATCACATCCATTTAAATGGGGCAATTTTCTTTTTATACCTACTTCCAAGTTCCAACTCATGTTCTAAATTGGGTTGGATATTTACTATATATGGATATTTACGATATATATATAAAATGTGGGTTGAATCACACATTGCACAAGGTTTAGCCTCTTAGTTGGTCATTGTAAAACAATCTTGAAAGGTCCATGTCATATTACATGTTATGCCTACTTGAATGGAGCCACTCCAACTAATTTCAAAATAATAGTAATAATTTAAAAAAAGTTGTTGAGAATCCAGAACTTCAATTATGGTATTTGTAAGTATCAATGGATGGAAAAAAGATAAACATTTGACACTTACTACAAGTTTGAGTTTTTCCTAAGATCAATTTGAAATTGTGGTTTGCATGAAAACTTTAAAACAATTTTTTCTCTTGCTTAGGTCATTTCACTATCAAATGCCAGTGTTGGGTACAAGAGACCAAATTAGATAACCATAGGTTCTCAAAGTAAAATAAAATAAATATAAAACCATGGCTATTGTAAAATAAAATAACCAATTTCAATATATAA
>Ga0209611_10007507_pt1 | contig 17441 bp, 20 predicted proteins | sample S1TSphgellanicum_3_FD_187693 | JGI IMG/M metagenome (GOLD analysis project Ga0209611, IMG submission 187693) | Host-associated microbial communities from peat moss isolated from Minnesota, USA - S1T2_Fc - Sphagnum magellanicum MG (SPAdes) (version 2) | ecosystem: Host-associated > Plants > Peat...
AGATTTGAGTGCAAAGAAGCTCAATACAAAAGAACCGAAAAAACTAAGAGTCACAGGATTGTCATACATCTTGCGAAAAGGGCTTGTTGTTTTACATCCTTCACTAGCATCTATAGTGTCACCAGAGAAAAAACTTCCCATAACGCATAGATAATGCTCATGTATGAAATGTGAGGACATCGCAATGTGCTCTAGCTTGCTATCCACGCACGATAAAAGATGCACAATCCGTCCCCCAAACCGGGAAGAAAAAAGAAGAAGAAGAAGAAGAAGAGGAGGAGGAGGATAGTTTCGGTTTTCTCTTACCAATCAGAAGAAGCTCCTGCTGCTACGCTCTTTGCGTTGGTGTCGAGAGCAGAGTACAAGGCTGGCACAACAACAACAACGCGAAAGGCAAGCGAGGCACGACGACGAGTGCGCGAGAGGAGACAAAGAAAAAACGCAGACGAGAAAAAAGACTCGAGAAAATGAGAATCCGCATTCCGGGCGGGCGTAAACTACGAGGCCACAAAAGTGTGCAGGTGGGCGTAAAGTACGAGGCCTAAACATTCGTGTCCGCCACTGTTCGGGGACTTAAAGTAAAAAAGTAACAACTAATTTAACTAGCAACAGCAGCACCACCACCACCAGAGAGTTCTGATGGATTGCACTTTACACTCTGTAAAAAGGTAAAAAGCCTTGATAGGTGGTAGTAAAAAAAAGTTCCAAGGTCTGTGGATGTAAAAGCACAAGGTCTGTGGATGTAAAAGCATAAGGTCTGTGGATGTAATGTCAGGGCTTTAGCTGGCATAAAACAACACGATGCAGTTCGGGCTAAAGGAAGTTTTGAGGGCAGAATTTGTTAAAATTAGAGTTGTGGTTTTTTTTTTATAAGAGCCAAGCATTTATGTCAAAATTGGCATTTTTTGGGAAGAAAGTGTTCTTCCTAACTCTAAGATGCCTAAAAAGTGTGCAAAACTGGCTCTCAAAATCCTTTATGCACCTTAAGGGGCACATAAGAGAGGGTGCCCCCTAAGGTGCATTCTACATCCTAATGAGCTTTGAGGACAAGGCATATAGACCTGGAGGCAAACTACGTGCAAAAATGGACCCTACGAGGCACCTTCTTTTGCATGAAGGGATTTTTGAAGGCAGATTTTGCTCAAAATAGTGTTCTGGTTTCTTCAAAAAACAACATATCTTTCTTTCAAAATTGACAATTTTTTTTTTCAAAAGAAACCATCTTCTATAATTTTAGAAGCTTAAAAAGTGTGCAAAATCAAGCTTTGAAACCCTTTATGTAGTAAGGAGTATGCAAGGTTTGGTTGAATTTGTCTCCTAACTCATTAAAATGTACTAAGGTGAACTTGATGGCTATCATAGACAATAAACTATAAAGGTTCTTTTTGACTTTTGTTTTTGAAAATATTGAGAAATATTCATGAAAAATATGCTTGAATGTTTCTAAAAATCTATGAAAAAAATGTTTGGGGATTTTTTTTAAAGATGTACAACTAACAGGAACTTGTAAAAGAATTTTTTTAAAACATAATGTATAGCAATTTTATTGGGTACAAAATAATCTAACCCCATTTTGTTAGGATAATGACCTATTTTATGGGATTGTGACTTGTGGGGAAGGGGTTTAGGTGACATAAGGAGTAGGTTGAGGAGGATAGAAGTTTTGGGGAAGGGTCGGGGGATCATGATTTAAAAAGGGTTAAGATAAAGTTTTAACTATAAATTTAAGGAATGGTGGTTTGAAAAGGATGGGAAGAAGTAGGTTAGTTAACCTAGAAAGGATAGTGTGTGACCAGATAGGAAGTCACTTGGAATCTTTTTAATGTGAACATTACTTCATTTTAGGGTTCAAGTTTTGTTTTGAGTAGCCATCAACTTTTTTCATGCAGACGACAGAGTTAATATCATCACTATTTGTTAGTGGTTGTGAGTAGCAAATTTTGTTGTTTCTGTGTTATGTGAAACATGTTTGCAGTAGACGATGGGTGGCCAAGGGCATTGCAAGCATGCAAGGGAAACGGGAGGTAGGATGCGGTTGGACAAATATAAAAAGAGGAATGTGCGGGCAAAGAAGGATAGATCTATTTTTGTTGAAATTGTTGCAATTTGGGTAAAAGTAAGAACTTGCAAAAATCCATAGTTGCTATTTTGATTTCTACTACACAAGTGACTATATCATGGCAGGCTATGTGTTCTTAGAATTAGGACTTATAAAAGGTTGATGCTAAAGGCTAATGACACCTAAAGGAGGTTTGAGCTATAGAACTAGGAGCATGTAGAGAAGTGCATTTGTAGGGGACTTTGGTGAAACCTTTCTTGAAATCCAGTGGGTAGCGCACACACTTGAGTGGGAGTTATAAACCTTAGTGGGTATCCTTGGGCTGGACAGAATGTGAGTGAGAGAGGAACTGGATGGGAGAGATTATAGTTAGTATCCATAGATCCATATTCCACACAAAATTATATTTTTCTTGAGTGGTTGCAAACCAACTTGGCATACTTTTTTTAGTTGTGGATTCATACCCAGAAGTCGATTTGTTTATGAATGATAGATCAAACATTTCTCTACATTATTTCATGTGGTAGGGGGATGGATTAGCAGCTTATAATAAACCAACTAAACATTGAGAGCGCTGACCTCAAACCAAACCTATTAACTCATGCACTCACAATACAAGAATTTGTTCCTAACAATAATTGAGGACTACTACTATAGCAATTTAGGAAGGTTAATAGGTATGTACAGTTTGAAAATTCTCATGGTATGGAGAATCACATACTGTAAGATTGCAAAATTAGGGTGTTGTGACATTGCTTGTTTAGCAGGAGATGAATTATAGACATTATAACCAGAGTAAGGATTTGTAATCAGGAGATGGATTGTGTACCCTTTTCTTTTTGGTTACAAGTGGTCACCATATGATGCCTTAGTATGATTAACCTATTGCATAAGGAAGGAAAATAGTTGGAAAAGATCAGTTTTTAAAATTTATATTTAGTTCTTGATTATGGTGTTAGACTTTTATAGTAGGTTTGGGGGGTAGGGCTTTTCAATAATTCTTTCTTGTCAACTTCTCATTTGATGTGAAAATGTTGAGATATTAATCATCATAAAACCAAAAAAAAACTAAAGTTCACAATTCAAGGCTTTTAACATGTTGTTATAAATTTTTGATTTCATAATAATAAATTGAATTTGAATCAAAATACTATTATAAACATCAAAAGATTTATATTCATGAAACATAATTCATATTTTTTAGAAACTTTTGCAATATATAACACGGTTAGTATTCTAATGCTAATGAATCTGATATTTTAAAAAATGAATTCCATGGTCTTTATTGATGTAACAATGATGATGTTCATCATGCAATATGTTTTGATGATTTATGATTTGGTTTCATTTTTACTTGATATGAAGCTCACAATTCAAAGCTTTTAACATCTTTTATAAACCTCTGATTTCATAATAATAAATTGAATTTGAATCAAAAGACTATTATAAACATCAAGAAATTCATATCCATAAAACAAAATTCATATTTTCTAGAAACTTTTGCAATATACAACATGGTTAGTATTATAATGCTAATGAATTTGATATTTAAAAGAATTAGAATTCCATGATCTTTATTGATGGAACAATGATGATGTTTATTGGGGTGAAAGCATGGTAAAATACATAGAAAAAGTAGTTATTTCCAAAGCAGTCAAAAAATGGTCCAATTTTTGACAAAAGTAGAAGAAACTATATTGAAAATAATTGAAAATAACATAATAAAAGTATAGTGCCTTTCTTTGAGTTTATGATGAGGTTATTACAAAATTTGTGAAACTTTGGCACAATATAAATAGATAACAAGTATGTTTGAAAATGACTGGTCAAATTGAGTTTCAAACATACTTTTCCATTAGAAGTTTGATGTATTCCACTATAATATTTGAATGTTGAGAACTTACAATTACATTTTAAGGCTACATCGTGTTAAAAATAGAGAATATTCAATAATTCATCTACTTTCACCTATTTATACAAGTTTGGACATTTTAAAAAACTAGAAAAAATAATAGTTATTTTTTTAGAATCTATTTGAATGCATATTAGATATGTGATTAATCAACATCATTGTGATAAAAGTAAAGATTATTTTCATGTTAATCATTAAAGAAAAAGACATTTTTTCTTTCAATAAATTAAAATTTGTTTATAGCTACTTTTTTTTTTTGGTGACAAGGATCAAAAATTGTCTACTTTACCATGCTTTCATCCATTGTGCAATATGTTTTGATGATTTGTGATTTATTTTCATTTGTACTTGATACGTAGGTTTGAACCTCCAATATTGATCAATATCAAAATGACAAACTCAATTGAATCACAATCTTCAATCATTTCCATGAACAAGGTACACCTTTTGATGTTTTAAAACATTTCAACCTACATCAAACATGGAATAATTTAAACTTTTGAAACTATTTTTCAATGCACTAACATATTAAATTAAAAAGGCATGTAATATGAACAAATATGAAACTACAACCCCCAACACTTGCAATTTCAGATGTTGATTTTAACTTATGTTTATTTCATTATGTAAGAATTTGATATTCATTCCACATTATATGATCAATATGCAAAACATGACTATCACATCATTAATATAAAGGAATTAGAATGGTTCACACTTTAGAAAGGTTCCAACTACCATAACACATTAATTAACCCTCAAACCAAAAAGGCAACGTTTGCCCTATTCATAAGAGTTGTAGGATCATGTTGGTTGGGGGAAAAAGGAAATTTTAACAAAGTTTCTTTTGAAAACACATACGTTGATTCAACATTTTCAATCATCTTGGAAGATTCCAAGTTCATTAAAGATTACAAAGAAAGTTGTCACAATTTGACTTGGTATGAAAATCAGAATTTGATATTCAAAATTTTTTTGTTGAACATTAAATTGGAAGCAACAACATCAAAATCAACATAATTACAAATGAATAAAAAAAGTTATAAAATTTAAATACAATTGAAGTTTTAGACAAAGAAAACAAACTCATTGTTGGTGTTTCCATTGCTAGGGGGAACTTCGTATTAGTGAAATGTTACAAATATTGGAGACGTTATACTTCAAAAAATCATGGGTTAACCCTAGAATTAACTACCGTAAAAGAATTAATCAAAAGCAAATCGATTATCAAAAACAATTACAATTATCATAAGTCCATCATATAGATTAATTTATGAACATTGGATGGACATAATATTATTTTGTCATAATGTTCAATCCAAATGAAATAAAAGCAAAATATTTTGTTCACCAAATTGTCATTCCATATCAAACATCACATCTATCATCAATTTAATCATTCATTATCACAATTAACATATTTTGACAATTCATGCCATAAATTGTTAATTTATTAAAAAGAAATACAACATAATATTGTCACATAATTAATCACAATATTTCCAATCTTGACGAAATTATAAATATTTTCATAATGACATTTCAAATTCAAAAAGACTATAACAAAAAGGAAAAAAAAAATCAAAATGAAAAGGAGGACAAAAATTCAAAAATAGATAAACAAGAATTTTAAAACATCAAACATGATATGAATAACATAACAAATTGTATATGTCTCCAAGATGCAAAAAAAGAAATGTCATAATAATACAACTCAACGCCAACCCGACCAAAACAAAAGAAGAAGAAAAATATATGAACAAAAAAAGGATTATTTAAACGCCAAAAAATGAAAATGAAGACAAAAAAAGGGCAAAAAGACATCCAAAACAATAATATATTAAACCAAGAATATGAAAACATTAAAGATTCTCCCTTGGGTTTTCAAGATGTAATGATAAAAAGTTATGATATTATTCATACATCAACTCAACATCAACTTGATAATAACATCCATGTACCATTAAACCATAATAAAAATCAAGAATATGATGAATTTTTTAAAAAAATAATTGTAATGAAGATCATACAACAAAACAACTTGAAAAAAGAAAAGAAAGGTATAAAAACAAAAAAAAGAAGATAAATATTGAAAAATTAAAAAAATGAACATAAAGCATCATTTGAACAAATCAACAAATGATGAATTTCATATGCAAACACCAAACACTTTTCCAATGCAAATTAACATCCAAAATAACAAATCATGTTTTAAACAATTTAATGAATTTCTTTAAAAAATATTTTTGAAATTGGTTGTTGTTATGTCTATAATGAAAAGAAATATAAACCTGAATTTCAAACATGTAAAACAACAAATCTAAACACAAATATTAAAAATATGAAAACTCCACTCAATTTCAATCCAAAAGATCATTGGCAAAATAAAGTTGGAATCATTGCAAAAGAATTATTAAACGACACAAAACATATGCATTCGGAATTACAAGGATTACTATTTACAAGGGAAGGTATTTCATCAATTGAAATTTCTATATGTAAATCTTGTTGTAATTGTTTACTCAATAATAAAATGCCAAAACTTGCATTAGCTAATGGACTATGGATTGGAATTGCATGTTATCATTGTCGAACCATATTAATTAAATTAAGGTATTCAAACAAAGGGGGAAACATACGCCAACATGCATTAAAAGGAAATGTAGTCAATTTTTCACAAGATCCTGAAAGTGTTGTAAAAAGTTTAGACATATTGGCATTGCCATTGGAATCATTGTCTAACATTGATGCAATTCGTTTCGTTGGCAACACCCATCCCCCCACAGAACTTGTAAAAATGTGCAAACTTTTATATGTATGAAAATTTGCCATATTTACATTGCTCAATTGGCTGAAATCTAATCATGTTGGGTAAATAATAATAATAATGAATACACATATTATAAAATCCCCTACCTCACAATACCATACCATAACCCATAATAAGGTCAATATTTCAATCAGCAAATATTTATCTTGTAGATGCAAAACACCGTACAAACATAATAGATTTACATGTAGAAAAAAATGTCAATGACAATGAAAATGTCATTGAAACATTTGGATTAATAGATTTTGATGGAATCGATATAAATCAACATGAACACATGACTAATGCATATAACAATTTACAAAAAATGATATTTATCATATAACCATATGTCTAAAATGATCAATGAATACAATAACCCAAATTGAATTTCATGTATGTTTCCCACACTATTTCCTTTTGGAATTGGTGTTCCCCAAATGGCAAATAGAGTTGTCAAAGTATCACTACAAATGCATGTCAAAGACCTTTTAAATTTAGACGAAGCTAAATATGCATTTTCAATTTCCATTCTTTGTATTTAACATAATACAATGTAGACAAATATGTCTTGGGGCAAAACATACAGTATCAAAATCATCAAACATGAATGAATAAGACTTTTTGAATGAATTACAAACCATAGATTTTGATGACATCTTAAAAAACCCCAAAAATATACAAGGGAATTCAAACATACTCAGTTTATTATGACATTTAAAAGTTTCTAGGAAACATGTTATGGCTTCTAGTAGTAGTTGAACAATGCAAAGAGACCAAATATTTAGTATGATAAATTTCATTGGAACACTAGTTTATTTTTCACTTTAAATCCAACATATGTCCATCATCCTTTAGTTGTTTTTTTAAGTGGGCAAAACATCAATCTTGATTTATTTTATTACACAAAAATGTTAACAAAAAATGAAAGGAGTACACAAATAGCCATGAATCCAAAAGCCCAAGTAATATTTGTACACACATTTGTTGATGCAATTTTTACATACATGTTATAAGTGAAAAACAAAAAACATTTACAATAAACAATAAAACTGGTGTGCTCAATCATATCAAAGCTTATTACGGATGTTATGAAACAACCAAAAATGGAAGCTTGCATATACATTCATTGTTGATTCACCAAATCCTAATACACTTGTACAAATGTTATGTGATAATGAAGGTTTTCGAAAACACATGATTGATTACTTAAACAACATCATCACTAAAAACACGGAACAAAATAAATCAACTTCAAAGATAACACACGTAAATGATGAAATTCAACACATACATCCATGTACCACAAAACCACTTGACACAAGTATGAATGCTTTCGGCAAGTTATTTCAAAATGATATGTGTAATTTAATGAATGTATGTAATCAACATGTATGCAACCCATCTTATTATAAAACAAATGTTAATGTTTTAAAAAAACTATGTATATACAATTCCCCTTAGCCTTTAATTAATGAAACTCATTTTGATAATGAAACAAAACTTTTGCACATTAAAAGAATTGATAAATGGTTAAACAATGTAAATGCATGGATACTATCAACATTTAGATGTAATCATGATATGAAGTTCATAACAACATCAGGTAAATATAGTAAATCTTTCATTTATTATATTATAGACTAAAACACAAAAACATCCATTTACATTATGCACATGTATTCTTTTTTACAAACAATAGTACAAAAAACATCTCAAATTATTGAAAATACAAATTTGTATGACTTGATTGATAAAAGTCAACATTTGATTATTATATGTTTGAACACAATTGGAAGTCAACAAGAAATATCAACCACAAGAGCCATAAGTTATTTGTTGAATTTGCCATATCACATAATTGATGACGATTTCACTTATATACTTTGGTACAATTTATTAGCTTGGGTAAAAGAAGATGAAGAAAAATTGTAAAACATCCATATTGAAAAAAAAAAAATTGATAATAGTTTTGAAACATTTATAGTTGCAAAAACTTCATCAACTATGTAATACATCATGCATAATTTTCATACAGACTAGTAACAAGGACCTAATATATTTGAATATCTTTCTCCATATGAATTTTTCTAGTAAGGTTAATACAATAAATAACACACATTGCAATCGATTTCATCAAAATCACCTTCAATATGACACTTATAGTTTAAATGAGTATAAAATGCCTAAAATACCAGTAATTCAAAATTACATGATACCATCACAAATAAATTACCTTGAAAATTACTCTATGTATTCTATTTTCTTCATGGCGGACATTGTTTGACATCAAAAAAGATCTCACAACAACTTGGGATGTAACATTAAAAACTTCATATCCAACATTTTAAAAATTTTACAAAAGAAAAAATTAAAAACATCAATATTTTACTTTAATGCAAAGAATCAAGAAATGTTGATTGTTTATTAAAAACTTCAATTGAAAACAACATTGATGAAGACAATAAAAATGCTACATTAAATCACCCACTTTATAATGATGAACTCAAAAGCACAATAGAAGAAAACATTCATAACATATGAGTCCAACAAAATGATGTTAAAAAGAAAAACAACCATGAAAACATAAAAATAAAGTACATGTTGTGTAATGCAAGCATAACATATTATGTCTCTGAAATAACTAAAACCTTAAAATTTATGAAAAATGAAAAAAAAACTCAACACATTCAAAATTATGATATGGATACCATGATAGAAAATCAAAACAATAATAAACAATGGACTCATATGTTAAATGATTTACAAAGAAACAAACTTGATACACCAATGTTAGAACTTCAAAATCCACATTGTTAAAAAAAAAACATACGCATGTAAATGATAATTCACAACCACCTTAAATACGTGAATTATTCAATGTCCAAATAGAAATAGATTCCTTATACAACAACATGAAAATTTTGATATCTAATAATGAAAATATTTATTCACCCATATCTTTAAAAACTTTCATAATCAAAAAATATAATTTAAATGATCTACAACTTTCTAGCTTTCAAAAGTTTCATAAAAACAAATTTCACTAATCAATTACCACAATACATAGGGGGTGTTATAGGTATAAGCAACACATAAATCATCAAAGCTATTAAAGAATGTTTTTTGAAAACATACAACAAGCACAAATTACACATTACAACATACACTACAAATGTTGCTTTATTGATAGGTGGAATAACTATCCATTCTTTATTTGGTTTATCAATTGATAAAAATACAATTATAAACCAATCCAAAACAATACCATATTGTTGGTCTAACATTCAATTTATGATAGTCGATGAAATATCAATGGCGAGTTGTACAATGCTCATTACAATGCATTTAAAATTACAAAAATTAAAATCAAGCATATTGCCATTTGGAGGATTTAATATAATGTTCATAAGAGATTTTTTACAATTTCCACCCATCACTAACACACCATTATTTTCAACTAACATCCAACCAACTTTTACATTCACAAATTCAATGCAAAAAAAAGTCATAGGTAAAAGTATATGGGAAAATTACATTTGCCCAAATAACATTATATTAACATAACAAATGCAACAAAACAAAGATATAAAATATGCAATTATTTTACAAAATCTTTGAAATGAAATAATTTTAGATTTAGATTTGTTAAAAGATATTTTTTCACAAATACAAACGTAAAACTTTTTGATGACCCATGGAAAATAACAACCTTCATAATACCTAGAAATGAGTTATAAAATGCAAATAATCAACAAATGATAAACATCAACTCAATAGAATATTAAAAAAATTGTTATATTATAATGGCTGCTAACACTTACAAAAAAAAATCAATATGAAGTGACATACAATATTTCATAAGACAAACTATTTCAAAAAGTAAAAATCAAAATTTAGCACCTTTTTTGAAATTATACAAAAGAATGAAAGTCATAATCACAAAAAACCTATATCCCAAACTAGGAATTGTTAATGGAACCACCAATTACATTTAAAACATTTCAGTCAACAAATCCAATGGATTCAACAAGATCATTCAATGCACCCACCTACAAATGTTTTTGTTGATTTAAAATGAATTCATTGAAAAACATGACACTTTATAAGACATAATCCTAGGTCTACCAAAAAATGTCATACCAATAGTACCGATATCCATAACTTTTCAACATCATCACCAAATATCAGAATCAAATGCTTCCAAAACATTTAACATAAATAGATACCAACTACTAATTTCCCGTGATTTTCGTCTCACATACTTTAAATCTCAAGGAGAAACATTTGATCACTTGATCATAGACTTGAAACAACCACTTGATAAAATACTAATTAACATGCACAACATATATGTAACATTATCACGATTACGTTCCTTGGATGGACTCATAATATTAAACGATATATCTATAGAAGACATATGTAAAGCCAAATTCAAAAAGGGTCATCAAAGATGACAAACTTTCTTTTAGACCAAAAGAATATCAATACAAATGGTATCAAAACCAACAAAGATATTGAAATTCCTATGGATTCAAATATTGACCTTAAAAATGTGATGATAATTTATTACATAATAAAGAAACCAAAAAAAAATTGCAATATCAAATGATTTAGTAAACAACTCCAATGAGTATGATAACATTGATTATTGGATTGAAGACCTCCAATCAATTAAAGTAGATGAGAATATCCTTCTTGACTTGAACGGATGGCTAAGTGGCCAATATCTAGGAAGTGCTATGCAAATATTGTATGTTGAAAAATTACAATCATTAGGATATGAACAACATACATATGCAATCATAGGAAAAAAATGTACATGTGTGAAAAAATGTCTTCAACACATATTCATAAACAACAATCATTTGATATTAGTAAAAATCCACATGTCAACTCCTAATTTACATTATAAAATATACGATTCACATATGCCAATGATGAAAAAATTACCTAGCGACACAATCCAATTATTATGCAAACTTATAAATGTGAACAACTTGTTAAACACAAATGCCAATGTAATGCAACAAATAGACAACTCATCATGTAGTGTTTTCACAATAACATATGCAACACACATTGCATTTGGATTTGATCCTGAAAAATTTCAATATGTTTTGACACAAATGCAAACAAATTTATAAATCTCCACAAACAACACCATAAACAACAGATACATCTTTCCCTTCCCAAAATATGAATTAATGACATATATATATCCTTTTTTTAAAAACAATTAATCATCACTAGTAGAGTGAAGCAACGTGGAGCCCAAGTATGAAATATACAAGGTACTTACCTGAGACATTTTGGCTTCATAGGAATGCCATGCTTGTTATTGGCTTTTTAAAAAATTCATAAAATGGGCCTGATTCCAGATTTTTAAGCAAGGGAGGTGGTCAGTATCTATGTGATTATGTACAATTTTCAAATGTCTTCAAAGCACAAGATTTTACTAGGCAAGGATTAGATGCATCCATGTATTCTTGTACTCAGTGCAAGCTCGAGACAGAACTGTACAACATTTTCCACCTAGTGATCATTTCAAAGACGGATGCAAGAGGTATCTAGTTGGCTTACTTGGACTACCATGATATTGGAACATGTGAAATGGGGGCAAGGCCAGAAGGCGCTAGAACTATTTCAACAAAAGCAACAACTGAAACAAATATTCCAAAAGTTGTGCATTGAACACTACATATAACATCAAAATTTACAACTTCCAATCCTCCATTTATTTTGAAGTTAGTAATTTCTTACTCACTTCATGATCCATGTTTTATGATGAGATTTTCTAAGGTTATGAGCCAGCATGGGTCGTGATTTTCCCCAAAACACATTAGTCCTTTCTGGATTTCCTTCCATGTTAGCACTTGAGATATTGGCCTCAACATTTGAAACAAGCCTTGAGCTATGATAAAATCGATCCATCATCATTTTAGTATGAATGCTTTTGAATTACATATCCCCTTGCTGCCTTTCCCAATTGATCACATTCAATAGATGAAACTAATTGCCTATTAATTCCTTATTTTCTTGGATTTCTTCCTGAAATGCATATGCATATTCAAGTGTAAATGAGGTCTACAAATATTTTTCCCTAGATAGTTTGTCCCTTTGAGCATCAATGTCTTTTCAGCAACTCAATGTTTAGTCTCCAAGGATTGCACTTTCTCTTGTTCCAATTTGTATATTTCATGTGTTGTAGACATTTGACTTCAAGGTCTAGGCTTACTTCTTTTGTAGCAAACAATATCATTCCATTCTTTTTTAGCATCCATCAATTATTTTCTTTCCAATTCTAAGGCCTCCCTTTCTCTACACATACAACATTGAAAGATGTTCCATGGGAGCATTTTCAATACATAATCAATATTTCAAAACTTGTTTGAACATACATTTGACTTAAAGTGTCAAATTGGTGAGGTGTGGTTGGATTTGTATACATGTTGGTTAAAATAATTTCTAAAAGAATATTTAACATTTTGCTACTTCATTAAAATGTGTTATAGACAATAGATTTATCCTTAAAATAACCCTATCTTTGGGCTCCCATCCACCCCCTATCCCCTCTTTCAGTGATATCTGCAAAGTAAAGACATTTTAATAAATCTCAGTATAAAATGTTAATACTCAGCATTTAATGCACAAGGTTCAAAACAAATTATAGTAGTTGTGCCCTTGAGGCCAAATGAAAATACATGTAGCAATAATGGAGGCGCTCAGGAAAAAGGCAAGACATGATGAAACTCAGTTACCACCAAAATTGATGGTTTTCTGAGTTTCATCCCCCATTGAATGCTAATGTATTTTTTTGCCGGTTTTTGTATGACATATAGTTCGTTATTTGTTAATGAAAATTGGAACATGATGAAAAAAATGCATTGATGTGACAAATAGAATGGTCCAAAGAAAGAAAGGACATAAGAAAAAAACCTTGTTGTAGCTTGTGTTATAAGCGAAGCATCTTCAACCATTTGTTTTGTGACCTTTAATTGTGTTGTCAAGTTAACCTTCATTTCTTGCATTTTTTTTCGTGTCTCTTCCTGGTTATCGCAACCCTACTTTGAGAAGGTGTGAAGATGAAACTCACATTCTCGAAATGGGGACTTGGGAGTCCTCCAAGACTCTCAAAACTTCAAAGTTCAATTTCAGAGGTCAAAATACCTTGCATTGGGGTGTTCTTTATATCATTGGAAAACTATCAAAGGGTAGATGTCGAAAATGAGCTCGCATGGGCCATTTGGACATATGTAGCACACATTATGGCAAAAAAAGGGGCTGAGAATCAAACTGGCAGTTTGACTCCCGATCACTAAAAGTTGGGAATCGACCCGACCTCGGTGCGTGCAGGTGGAGTGCAATACACCATTGGAAAGCTCTTGAGGAGAGCTAAAAGTTTGATTTAAACCTCATCATAGTCAAAGGTCTGAGCAAAGAGTTATGACCTTGCAAAGTCCCGGGAATCCAAACTGGAACAATTTCGGGACTCCTCCTTGGGTGTCCCAGGACAAAAAGCCATTCGGGCGTAGGTGCCGTGGAGAGACGCAGAGAATGCTATATGGGAAAGGTGGTGGCTTCCCCCAAGTCCAGGCCATGATGAGTCTTGTGAATCCAGAGTTGCCCGTGGCTTGTCCTAGCACTAAAGGTGCTCTAAAAAGTGAACTAACCAACTTGTTGGTTGGTTTGATGCAGGTTCGAGTAAGTAACTAAAGCTTTTCATTATTCCTAGTCCCATCCCGGAGCTTCAGCACACCCCTCTACCCCTTCTAGTGCTGAGAGCTGGGAACATGCCCCGAGTTCCTCACAATTCTGTTGTTTGAATAACTTAGACCCATCTTGGGTCTAATTAGGAACTTGGGAACTAGTGATAATTAACACAAGAAAAAAAAAAAGCTATGAAATTAAATATGATCTCCAAGTAATTAAAAAAATAATAAGTAAAAACAAAACATGAGTATTGTAAGTTCCAAAAATGAATTAAATATGATTTTTAGTTTTGCATACCAAAGTTTGTTGTTGGAGTTGTAAGTTAAATCTATCTTGCAAGACCTTTGTTGCTTCTTTTGCAATTATCCTTTGTATGTGCGCCAATTAGCTTTCAACCATGCCTTCCTCCTTTTGCATGTGTAGTAGAATGGATCCAACTTGCAACGAATTTGGTTCATTCTCCAACATGTTTCCATATTCTAAATTTTCCTACAAAGCATTCAACACAATTATATTTGTATGCCATTGTACAATTGAGTTCCTTTTTGTGTTAGAATTTTTAAATGATTTGCATGAAAATAACATTTGAACATCTAGAAAAAAACTTACTATTTTTCCCATATACAAATGTTTGTGCATGCATTGGCAATGAAACTCAATTCCATCAAACAATATTTGCATAAATTTTGTGGTTGATGACCCATTCCAATTCTCAAAATTGTTTGAAGTTGAATTGCACATCCTTTTTTCTTGCAATATCCCATTTTCAGTCATATATGTTTCCCTTTACCTCAATTCAGCATCTACATTCATCATATTTGTGACAATTGCATCCATGTTTCTATGTTTTTTATCAATGTGTTGATGTTGTTCCTCCAATTTACCAATGCTAAAACTATTTGCTCTCGAAACTCATGCATATCCTTTCTAATTTGATATTTCCCTTCTTGTTCAAGCTTCAACAATTTAGCCTCTATTTCAGCTACTTTTGTATCATGAGATTCAATTGCAATCTCCCTTGCATGAATGTCCTCCATCAACTTTGGATGTTTCCTAATTTCCTTCAACCATACCTTAACAATTATTAGTGGGAGTCATCGCTTGCTATGGTATAATGCATTTCATTATTGAAAGTTATCCATAAAATTATTGGTCATTACACAATATGGGTAATTTCAATTAAAGTCCGCTTTTCAATGGAATTATTGCAATTTGCCAACATGTAATGGATATTGTAGTAACTTCTTAGGTTAAGCAATGATTAAATTATTTTTGGAAATGCTGAATTTTTTAAAAATTATCTGTATGAAATGTTGAAATTTTAAGAAAATTATAAAGGAGGGCGAAACAAAAAAATTGGTGGAAACTTGGGAGCCTCTTACTTTAGGCCAATCCACTTGTAGAACAAGTATTTAGTAATTAAGAATGTTTCTCTATCCTATAATTTGGTGGAACATTATGTCCCTTTACTTTTGCAAAAAATTATAATATAAAATGTTGAAAAATGTCTCATTGTGTTAGAGGTTTAAAGTCTAAAAAACTTTCAAAGAAGTTGCCTATGTTTATCACAAAATTTATTTATTATTATTTTAATTACTAAAGTGGATTTCAAAAATAAAACAATTATGTGGCACCCAAGTGCCAAACCTAAAAAGGTACTAGAATAATATGAAATTGAAAAGTTTAACATCCAATTACAATGATGGAAAATATATATTATATTTATATTTTGATTTATGGTTAAAAAAGATTCTTGAAGTCATAGTTGTCATAAGGTTTGATTTTTATGTACATGTCATTAGATTGATTTATGAAAATGTTTGCAAGATTGGTTGTCTCTAACTTACTAACTTTTCTTGTTCCATATGTTCCATTTCAAACATGTGAGATGTTGATGATCCTTTTTCATGAACAAATTGTTCTTCTTGCAACCTTTCCAATTCTAAAAAATACAAATTCAATAATATTGTTTGAAACATCAAGATCAAGTTAGATTATTAATTAATGATTACAAGTATGTAGGTTGGGGGTCCAAATACTTAACATGCAAAAATAATTGAGAATGTATGTATTGTAATTTATTATTTAAAATATTTTTAAAAAAACCTAAAGGCTTCTAAGATTACATGAAATAATTAGTTGACCAAATTCCTTGTTTTGGTATTCAACTATTTTTTAATAATTTTAAAATAGGACTCCTAATTTGAAAGGACTATATCCAATCAACCAATTACATTTATTGATCTATGACACATTTAGAAATACCATTGTTTCATTTTGTTTGAGTTCAATATTCAAGGTGTTTGCATTTTGCAACTTGACAATTAAAAATAAAAAGGTAGGTAACTAATAAATACAACTTAAATATAAAAGAGTTCAAAAATTTCATTACACCCATGTCAACTTAAATAAAATTGAACATTGAAAATCTCATATGTTAAAATAAAATTTGAGAAATTATTTTAAATCTTTATATTTATCTTTCCATGTGAATTTTTTTGCATTGCTGTTCATAATTTTTCATTTAGAATAAGTTGCATTTATCCACCCTGTTTGCATATTCAAAACACAATAAATAGTGCAACTTTTTCAAACAAAGAAGTCTTTGTTTCTTTTTTTGCAACTTGGTGTAAATGTTCTTTAATTTGCATTTCTAGCTTAGACATAGTTTGGTTGCCCTCCTCAAGAATCTTTGCTTTCTTTTTTAACATTATTTCAAAATTTAATAACTTTTCTTCTTTTGTTTGCAAGATTTCTTGTTTCTATTCTAAAATTTGTCTTTCTTCTTTTTGGTTCATTTTATTTTCTTCAAGTAAAGTGTTTTCATGTTTCAAAATAAAAGCATGTTCCTCCACTTCTATAATCATAATTTATAAGTTTTTTTTTTTCATCCATTAGCTTCATTTCTAAACCCTGCACATTTTTTTCATCTTAGTCAACTTGCA
>Ga0209611_10007508_pt1 | contig 17438 bp, 19 predicted proteins | sample S1TSphgellanicum_3_FD_187693 | JGI IMG/M metagenome (GOLD analysis project Ga0209611, IMG submission 187693) | Host-associated microbial communities from peat moss isolated from Minnesota, USA - S1T2_Fc - Sphagnum magellanicum MG (SPAdes) (version 2) | ecosystem: Host-associated > Plants > Peat...
TCGACCAGGCCGTACTCGCGAGCCTCTTCCGCCGTCATGTAATAGTCGCGGTCGATGTCCTTGAGAATTTGGTCGATGGGGTGTTTCGTCGTGGTCTCGTAGATGCCCGCAAGCATGCGGCGCGTCGCGATCAAATCACGGGCCGCGATCTCCACGTCCGTCGCCTGGCCGCCGATCTGCTGAACCCAGGGCTGGTGGATGAGGATCTTCGAGTGGGGCAGCGCGTAGCGCTTGCCCTGGGCGCCTCCGGTCAAGAGGATCGAGCCCATCGAGGCCGCCATGCCGGCGCAGATCGTCGCCACGTCGGGCTTGATCAGCTGCATCGTGTCGTAGATCGCGAGGCCCGCGGTCACGCTGCCGCCCGGGCTGTTGATATACATATCGATGTCTTTGTCGGCATCTTCACGCTCCAAGAAGAGGAGCTGGGCGATCACGAGGTTCGCGAGGCCGTCGTCGACGACGCCCCCGACGAAGATGATCCGCTCCTTGAGGAGGCGCGAATAGATATCGAACGCCCGCTCGCCGCGTGCGCTCTGTTCGACGACCATGGGGACCAGGTGACCCATTCCAACTCCTACGGCGACCGGTGCTCTCCCGAGCACCAAAGCGATGACTAGCGTGAACTAGGACTACGCCGGGGATGCGATAGTTGCCGTCCCGTTCCCCGTCGAACGGCTAGGGATTCTCGTTCGCCGTGGCCGCTTCTGTGGCCGGAGCGGCCGGAGCGGCCTCGACGACCTTCGCGTTGTCGATGAGAAACTCGAGCGTTTTCGTGCGGACGATACCGTCGACGAGCGCGCCGATGTTCGACTGGAGCATCCGAAGGATGTCCTCGCGCGGGCGGCCGTACTGCTGGGAGAGCTGCGCGATCTCGGCATCGACGTCCGCGTTCGTCGCGACGATATTCTCCGCTTTCGCGATCGCCTCGACGAGCAGCGACCCCTTGACCCGCTGCTCCGCATCGGCCCGGTAGCCGGCAAGGACCTCTTCTTCGGTCTTGCCCTGCTTCTCGAGGTACGCGTTCCAATCGAGACCGGCGCGCTCGAGGTAGCCCTTCGATTCGTTCGTGAGGTTCTCGGTCTCGCGATCGACCATCACGGCCGGCAGCGCCACCTCGTGGGCCGCGATCAGCTTCTCCATGAGCACGCCCGAGAGCGCCCGGCGCTGCCGTGCGCGCGCGTTCTCCTCGAGCCGAGCGCGCAGATCGTCGCGGAGCGACGCGACGGTCGCATCCTCGCCGCGGAAGCGCTTCGCGAACTCGTCGTCGAGCTCGGGCAGTTCCGTGACCTTGTTCTCGTGGACCGTAATCGTGAAGACGGCCGTCTTGCCCGCGAGTTCCGTATTCGAATAGTCCTCGGGGAAGTGCGCCTCGATATCCTTCGTTTCGCCCGCGCTCATGCCGACGATTCCCGACGCGAAGCCGGGGATGAAACGCTCCTCGAGGATCTCGGTCGGCTGATTCTCGGCCTTCCCGCCATCGAAGGGAACGCCGTCGATCTTGCCTTCGTAGTCGATCGTCGGGACGTCACCGAGCGCGACGGGGCGCTCGACGGGAAGCAGGGTGCCGCTATCTTTGCGCAGCTCGTTCAGCGCGTTCTCGACGTCCGTGTCGGACACGGCGGCGGAGGGACCCTCGAGCTCGATGCCCTTGTAGGTGCCGAGTTCGATCTGCGGCCGCACCGCGACCGTCGCGCGAACGCGAACGGGCTGCCCCTCTTCTTCGGGGAGCAACTCCATCTGCGGCGAGTCGACCGGATCGAGGTCGTTCTCTTCGAGCGCCTTCGGGTACGCTTTGCCGACGACGGCTTCCATCGCGCGTTCTTGGATCTGCGCGGAACCGTACTGCGCCTCGAACAGCTTCCGCGGAACCTTGCCAGGGCGGAAACCGGGCATCCGAACGTTCTTCGAGAGCTCGCGAAACGCACGCTCCTGTTCGTTCGCAAGGTCGTTCGGATCGATCGGAATCTCGAGCTCGACCTGGGTCGGATCCAGCCGCTTCACGGTCGCTGCAGTCACGCTGATACTTCTCTTACTTCTCTACAAAACAGCCCGCGACTGCGGGCTTGGAAACGTCCGGGGTGGCAGCGTGCCGCCCCTTGTTGAGCCCGCGAGTGCGGGCTCGGGGGCCATCGGGGGGCACGCCGCCCCGATCTAAGCGGAAGACGAGATTCGAACTCGCGACCCTCGCCTTGGCAAGGCGATGCTCTACCACTGAGCTACTTCCGCACACCGGGATTTCTGAGGACGATGGTGGGCGAGCAGAGACTCGAACTCTGATGGGTTGCCCCACTGGATCCTAAGTCCAGCGCGTCTACCAATTCCGCCATTCGCCCGAGAACCCGCGAAGTGTATCGCAGCGGTCGAGTCGTCGTCAAGAGGAGGCATCGCCCCGCGCGCCCCGTAGCGACCCGCATATGCGTTTTCTGCTCGCGCTCGCGCTCGCGCTGATCCCCGCGGCGGTATTCGCCGCGAGCGACGAATCGGCGATCACGGGCCCGTGCCGACCCGAGTACCTCGTTCCGTACACCGAGCAGTGCACGTTCGGCTATCACGGAATCGCGAAGGACCACTCGCCCTCCAATCTGCAGAACGCGTTTATGGCCTGCGACCGGGCCCAAACCGTCTCGGTATCGTGCGTCAAATCCCCGACGCGCCAGATTCACGAGGTCGCGCTGAACGCGCTCTACACGTCGGTTGCGGCGCAGTCGGAAATCGCGATGTTCGCCGGCCAATACGCCGTGGCGGAATCGCTCCTGCGCGAGAAGTTGAGCGTGATCGAAGCGATCGGTAAGGAGGCGCAACCGAACGATCGCGGCCTGCAAGCCGCACGCGAATCGACGTTGCGCGATATCGCCGATACGCAAGCGGGGCAGTGCACGTGGAAGGCGCTCGCGACCGCAGGCGAGCAACAGCGGCTCCTCCGCGCGCACGCGTACGGCGATCTTGCGAAGCTCCTCGATCGAAAGGCATCCGCGTACACGTCGTGCGCGCGTCTGGCCGCGACGCCCGAACACCGCGCGTACGTGGAATATCTCGGTTACGTCGCACTCGAGGAGAGCGGCCGCGCCGCGCAAGCCGCGGGTAGGCGCGACGATGCGAAGCAGACCTATCGCGCGTGCATCGACGGAACGACACGCTCGGCGCGCTATGCGGCACCGGACGTGCGCGGTTATTTAGGCGTGGTTCGCGCGCTCTGCGTCGGTCGAGCCGACGGGCGCTACGGGGTCGATCAGCCCCAAGCGATCGACGCGGACGACGGCAAGACGTTTCGCCCGCTCACCCTGCCGAAGACCTAGCGAAAATTAGCGTTCGTGGTGTGCGTTCACCGCGACGAGCAGCTCGCTCAGAAAACGTGAGACGTTCGGACGCAAGGGGTCGGGTTCGAAAAATCCCTCGACGGTATTGCCCATCAGTCCGTACCCGATCGCCGCGACGATCACGAGTTCGAGCACCGGCACGATGCGGCGGCGCCGGTCTTCGTTCGCTTCGCCACGCAGGTTCGGATGCGCGGCGATTGCCGCTCGAGCGACTTCGAGATTCGAACCCACCGCATCCCACGACGGCTGATTCTGCGAAAGCGCGAGCCAGGCGAGGAGCCGCGCGTAACCGCCTTCATCGAACACGGAGAAGGCAGCGGCGATCGCGCGATCGATCGGCATCGTGGCGCCGTCGTCGCCGGCAAACACGCGCGCGATCTCGCCCGCGAGGCGCCCCGCAACGCGTTGCGCGAGTTGCCGTTGAAGCTCCGAGACGCTGCCGAAGTGATACAAGACGTTCGGATGGCTCACGCCGGCCTTGGCGGCGATTTCCGTAAGACGCAGCGCCTCCGGACCCGAGCCGACGAGCAGCGATTCCGCCGCCGCAAGGATCGCGTCGCGTGCATCCGCAGCCTCGAGTCGCCGGCGCGGAGGCGCGGTGGGAACGGAAACGAGATCGGGATCAACTAGGGGGCTCTTGATCCGCGGCATGCGGCTTCATACGTCACATCACGATCTTAAACCAGCCCGGCCAAGCGAGTGTGTGCCAGGGCACACCGTGAAGGGGGGCGTGCCTGTCGCATCTCCAAGAGACGCGGAATGAAAGCGATTCTCTGCACCGCATTCGGTCCGCCGAGCGACCTCGTTCTCGCCGACGTCGCGAGCCCTCCGCCGGGCCCATCGGGCGTGAAGATCGCGATCGAAGCTGCGGGACTAAACTTTCCCGACGTGCTGATCGTGCAGGGCAAATATCAATCGAAGCCGCCGTTCCCGTTCAGCCCGGGCGCGGAGGTCGCGGGCACCGTGCTCGAGGTCGGCGAGCGCGTGACGAGCGTGAAACCGGGCGATCGCGTCATGGCACTCTGCACCGTCGGCGGCTTCGCCGAAGAAGTCAGCACGGCTGAAGCATCGGTCTTCAAGATTCCCGACACCATGTCGTTTGAAGACGCGGCGGCATTCCCGCTCACGTACGGAACGACGTATCACGGCCTCGTGGATCGCGGCGCGCTGCTCGCGGGTGAAACGCTTCTCGTCACCGGCGCGGGCGGCGGCGTCGGACTCGCGGCCGTGCAGATCGGCGTCGCGCTCGGCGCGCGCGTGATTGCCGCAGCCGGATCGCGTGAAAAGCTCGACGCCGCCGTTGCCTCCGGCGCATCGGATACGATCGACTACACGACGGAGTCGCTCGTCGATCGCATCAAAGCGTTGACGAACGACGCCGGCGCGGACGTGATCTACGAAGCGGTCGGCGGCGACGTTTTCGATGCGTGCCTGCGCGGCATCGCATGGGGCGGCCGCTTGCTGATCATCGGATTCGCCGGCGGTCGAATTCCAGAAATTCCGGCGAATCGTTTACTCCTAAAAGGTGCCTCGGCCGTCGGCGTGTTCTGGGGTTCGTTCGCCGCACGCTATCCCGCCGCGAACCGCGCGAACTTCGAACGGCTCTTCGAACTCGTCGCCTCCGGTGCGCTCGCTCCGAAAATCGGCGCGCGCTACCCGCTCGCCGACGTCGCACGAGCGATGGAAGACATGGCCGATCGCAAGATCGTCGGAAAAGCGATCGTTACGACGCACTGACGGGCGTGCCGTTAGAGATCGACTTCGACGCCGATCTCGATGCGGCGGTCGGCGCGGATGCCGAGATCTTCCGGCAACGGTCGCGCGTTCCGTAGGAGAAACGCGAAGAATCCGCGCTGCCACGCCGGAAGCGGGTCGTGTTCCGCGCGGATCATCTTCGCTTCCGCGTAGAAGAACGACGTGTCGTCCGTATCGATTTCCAGGCCCTCGATCTCGCACGCTTCGAGCACGACCTCGATGCTCGGCCGCTCCATGTAGCCGAAAGTCGCGCGCACGATGAAGAGACGGTCCTGCACGTTCTCCACCTTCACGCGCGCAGAATCGGAGAGGTACGGTTTGGGCGAGCGCACGAGCGTCAAGAGCACGACCCGTTCTTCTTCCGCGCGCTGCCGTAACCAACGGTGGCTCGCCATGAACGGTACGCCGTCGGGATCGCCCGTGAGAAACACCATCGTCCCCTTCGGATGCTCCACGGTCGGCGTCGCGATGCGCAGGTACTCGTCGAGCGGCATCGCCTTTCGCGCGAGGCTCACGGCCGTGCAACGCCGGCCTTCGAACCACGTCGTGGCGCAGAGAACGAGCACGGCGCTGATCGCGAACGGCACCCACGCGCCGTCGAGGAACTTCGGGAGACACGCGGCGACGAACGTCGCGTCGATCGCGATGAACGCGCCGACGAGCGGCAACGTCACGCGTCGCTTCCAGTGGAGCTTCGTCGTGACGACCGCGTAGAAGGCGATCGACGTCGCGAGCATCGTCGTCGACACGGCGAGACCGTACGCGGCGGCGAGCCGGTCGCTACTGCGGAAGATCACGATGAGCAGCACGCACGCGATGCCGAGCGCCACGTTCACGGCGGGTACGAAGACCTGGCCCGCGTGGCGTCGCGACGTATGTTGCACGGTCATGCGCGGCCAGAGATTCAAGTTGATCGCTTGTTCCGCGAGCGTGAACGCACCGGAGATCAACGCCTGCGATGCGATGATGGTCGCCGCCGTCGCGAGCACGACCATCGGAAAGAGCGTCCACCCCGGCGTCAACGCGTAAAACGGCGAGCTGATGTCGAGCGCGTGCGGATCGCGAATCACGATCGCACCCTGGCCGAGATAGTTGAGGATGAGCGACGGAAACACGATCGCATACCACGCGAGGACGATCGGGGCGCGGCCGAAGTGCGAGAGATCCGCGTAGAGCGCCTCGACTCCCGTGACGGCGAGGACCACCGCGCCGAAGACGAGGAACCCGTAGATGCCGTGATGCGCGACGAACGCGACGGCTTCGCGCGGATCGATCGCCCTCAAGATTGCGGGCGCGCGCGCGATCGCAACGATGCCGGTGATGCCGATCGCCGCGAACCACACCACCATGACGGGTCCGAAGATTCTGCCGACCTTCTCCGTACCGCGCGATTGAATCAAGAACAGCCCGATGATGATGCCGACCGAGATCGGCACGATCCATGCGGTCGCGGCGGGCGTTGCGACGCCGATTCCTTCGACCGCGGAGATCACGGAGATCGCCGGCGTCACGACGCCGTCGCCGAACAACATCGCGGCACCGACGACGACGACCCACGTGAGCCAGCCCGCGCGCGGCGGGATGCCGGAGCTCTTCTTCTTCGCCGATGCGAGCGCGAGCAGCGCGAGTATGCCGCCCTCGCCATCGTGATCGACGCGCATAATCGTACCAACGTACTTGCAACAGACGACCACGACGAGCGTCCAAAGCAACACGGACGCGATACCGATGGCGTTCGCAGGCTCCGCGCCGACGTTGGCCGAGGTGAAGCACGTCTTGAACGTATACAGCGGGCTCGTCCCGATATCGCCGAAGACGACGCCGAGCGCGGCGAGAGCCAGCGAGAGCTTCGCACCACGAGCGCGACGCGAGACATTCACCACGAGCGGTTTGGTTGACTGCTCTCGGGAAAGGTACCTCCGTGCGACGAATTGACGCGGACGAGCCAACACGGCAGGCTCGCCTGATCTCCATTGCTACGGCCGTGCCCGAGCACCTCATCGATCAAGAGGCGGCGAAGCAACAGGCGAAGGTGCTTTTCGGTTCGCGCATGCGCGACTACGATCGCCTCGCGCGCGTGTTCGAGTCGACCGGTATCGAGCGCCGCTACTCCGTCCGTCCGGTTCCATGGTTCTCCGAAGATCACGGCTGGCCCGATCGTACCGAAGCGTATCTCGAAGGCGCATCGGAACTCTTCGAACGCGTCGCGCGGAAAGCGCTCGACGCCGCGCACCTGCCGGCGAGCGCGATCGACGCGGTCGTCACCGTTTCATCGACCGGCGTCACGACCCCGAGCCTCGAGGCGCGGATCCTACCGCGGATGGGATTTCGGTCCGACGTCGAGCGCACGCCCGTCTTCGGTCTCGGGTGCGCCGGCGGCGTCACGGGGCTCGCGATCGCCTCGCGGCTCGCGTCCGCACGCCCGGGAACGACGGTTCTTCTCGTCGCCGTCGAGCTCTGCACGCTCGCCTTCCGCCTCGATCGCGCGACGAAAGCCGACATCATCGCGACCTCGCTCTTCGGCGACGGCGCCGCTGCGGCGATCGTCTCGAGCGACGACGATATCGATGCGATCGCAAACTTCTCGGGTGCGACGGAACACCTGTGGCCCGACACGCTCGACATCATGGGCTGGGGTGTCGACGATGTGGGCCTCGGCGTGCTGCTCTCGCGCTCGTTGCCGAACTTCGTCGAGAAGCGTTATCGCGCGAGCTTCGCCGAAGCGATCGAACGCTTGGAGATCGATCGCGACTCGATCGAACGCGTCGTCTGCCATCCCGGCGGCACGAAAGTACTCGAAGCGATCGAGGCGGCGCTCTCGCTCGCCACGGGCACGCTCGATATCGAACGCAGCGTGATGCGCGATTACGGAAACATGTCGTCACCGACCGTGCTCTTCGTTCTCGAGCGCGCGATCGCAGCGGGGCTTCCACCACAAGCGATGCTCGCCGCGCTCGGACCCGGCTTCACGGCGAGCTTCGTCGCGCTCTCGCAAGCTGCGTGACGGGAAGCCTCGCACTCCTCGGGTTCCTCACGATCCAGCGCGCGATCGAACTCGTGATCGCCACCCGACACACGCGCGCGTTACTCGCGCGCGGCGCGTACGAAGTCGGCGCATCGCACTATCCGGTGATGGTCGCGATGCACGCCACCTGGCTCGCGGCGCTCTGGATCTTCGGACTCGGGCGCCCGCTCTCGATCCCGTTTCTCGCGCTCTTCGTCGTGTTGCAGCTCGGACGCATCTGGGTGCTCGCAACGCTCGGCGAGCGTTGGACGACGCGCATCATCGTGCTGCCGGGCGCGGCACCCATCGTGTCCGGTCCCTTTCGATTCGTGCGCCATCCCAACTATCTGGTCGTCGCATTCGAGATTCCGTGCGTTCCGCTCGCACTCGGTCTCGTGTGGGTCGCGCTCGTCTTCGGCGCCGCGAACCTCGCGATGCTCGCGTGGCGAATCCGCTCCGAGAACGGCGCGTACGCGCAACTCGCTTCGATTCCCTAGGGTCGCGCGGCGCGCTCGTGGCGATAGCAGCGCACCAACTCTTCGACGTACGGAAGCGCGACGAAGAGTCCGAAGGCGGCGATCGTTCGCGCGATCGCCGCCTTCGGTAGCGGCACGCGCTTGCGTTCGAACGCGAAACGCGGGTGCGAGGTTCCGCGACCCACGAGCGCGAGCGCCTGATGGCGGTGCGCGACGAGCATGAACGAGAGCGCGGTGAACGGCAAGAGTTCGAGCATGCCGTGTACGTGTTGCTCGAGGGGCTCGATCTCGCGTTTGGTACTCGCGTAGGACACGTCCCAGATCGTCATCCCCGCGTGCGCCGCGTAACCCGCAATCATCGCGAGAACGACGCCCGCATCGACCTCGAGAAACAGTCCCGCGAGAACCGGAACGGCCGACATCGAGATGCCGACCGCGTGCATGAGCGACTCGGTCGTCCCCGCATTGGATTCGATCTTCGCGTTGCGATGCAGAACGTAGTCGATCGAACCGGACGCGATCCATAGCGGCATCACGACGTCGAGCACGTAGCGCCGAAGCGCGAGATCCGTCGCCGAAAGCTTCTCCACTACACGAAGGCCGCGAGCGGCATGTCGTGCTCCTGCGCCCATGCCGTCCACGTCGCGTTATCCGCAGCGGCGAACGCTTTCGCAAAATCGGTGTCGTCGGATCCGCCGAGTAAGTCGCGCATGCGCTTCCAGAAGTGCGGCTCGAGCGCGGCGACGGCGACCCAGCCGTCGAGCGTCGCGTAGCAACGGTAGCCGGGGAACGCGCCCGCGAGGCGACCGCCCGGCTGCGTGAGGCCGTGTTTGCGCGGCATGGCGAAAGCTTCCGCGGCGTCTCGTAGTGCCACGAACGTATGCGTACCCATTCCGTCGCGATTTCGCGCGAAGAGCGCCGCGAGCGTCGCGGTGACGGCGCGCTCGGAGCCCGCGAGATCGGCGAGCAGCGTGGGCGGCATCGCCGGCGGGTCGATCAGGCCGAAGTCCGCGACGTACGTGAGATCGTGGCCCGCCCGCTCGGCGAACGGCGGTAACTCCCCGACGATCGCGACCTGAATCAAACGCGGATAACGCGCGTGCAGATCGCTCCATCCGAGGCCGAGGCGTTCGAGCGCCGAGGGCCGGCTCGACGTGAGGAAGACGTCGCTCTCGGCGAGCCGCGCGGCAAGTGCCGCTCTCCCCGGCTCGGTCTTCAGATCGACGCGTTCGACCGTCATGCCGGCGTGGAGATCCGCGTACCAATCCGCCGCGATCGACTCGAGCGGGTCGCCGGAAGGTGGCTCGATCGTCACGACGGACGCGCCGAGGTCGCGTAGGCGCGCGGCGGCAACCGGGCCCGGCACGTTCGGGCACATCGTCACGACGCGGACGCCGGCAAGCGCGGCCTGGATCGACTCGTTCACTCACCGCGAGTTGGCGGGAAGGGTCGCGGGCCCTTGCCAGCGCACGGCAACACATGAGCCTTCGCGGAAAGACGCTTTTCATCTCGGGCGCGAGTCGCGGCATCGGCCTCGCGATCGCGCTGCGAGCGGCACGCGATGGTGCGAACGTCGCGATCGCGGCGAAAACGACCGAGGCGCACCCCAAACTCCCGGGCACCATCTTCAGCGCGGCGGCGGAGATCGAAGCGGCGGGCGGAACGGCGCTCGCGCTGCAATGCGACATTCGCTTCGAAGAGCAAGTCGTCGCGGCCGTCGAAGCCACGGCCGCGCGCTTCGGCGGCATCGACATCTGCGTGAACAACGCGAGTGCGATCTCGCTGACCGGCACGCTCGCGACCGACATGAAGCGCTACGACCTGATGCAGCAGATCAACGCACGCGGAACGTTCCTGTGTTCGCGCGCCGCGATTCCGTTTCTCAAGAAGGCGGAGAACCCGCACGTCTTAACGCTCTCGCCGCCGCTCGACATGCAAGCCAAGTGGTTCGCCCCGCACGTCGCCTACACGACGGCGAAATTCGGCATGTCGCTCTGCACGCTCGGCATGGCGGAAGAATTTCGCAAGGACGGGATCGCGTTCAACTCGCTCTGGCCGCTCACCACGATCGACACGGCGGCGATCCGCAATCTTCTCGGCGGTGAAGCCGTCGCGCGCGTCAGCCGTTCGCCCGAGATCATCGCGGAAGCGGCTTATCGCATACTAACGAAGCCGTCGCGCGCGTGCACCGGCAATTTTTTCATCGATGAAGCGTTCTTGCGTTCCGAAGGCGTGACCGATTTCGCGGCGTACGCGGCGGGCGACGTCGACGGCCCGTACGCGGCGGATTTCTTCGTTCCCGACGACGCGTTTGCCGCGAGCGGCACGCAGATCTTGCGCGCGTAGGAGTCGCCCATCGTTCCGCCTCTTACCAAAGCGACCCATCGCCGACCAAAACGTACAGGATCGGCCCGATGGGTATGATGCAGATGACGCCCCAGATCAATTTCTTGCCGCCGTCGAGATCGTCGCGCCCGAGGATGTTGATGAGCGCGAGTATGAACGCGAGCGGATGCAATAGGACCGCTACGAGGATTTCGAGGAGTATTTTCATCGTGCCGTTCTTCGCCCGCGCGGGTAGTCGTGCCTAGTCGCGGCGAATTCGCGGGCGGCCTCATCGCCGCCGCAACGACGCTCCACACGCACCGTCGGCGCATCCGACACGCGCCGCCGAGCACCAGCGGCACCGCGTACGTCACGTGCTCGGAGACGAACGTCGTCGCCGTCGTCGACCTTCCGACCGCTCGCGTCGTGCACTACGTTACGGTCGGGAACTCGCCCGCTCGCATCACGCTCGACCGCAAGCGCCGGGTCGCCTTCGTCTCGAACTTCGAATCGAATACGATCTCCGTGATCGATCTTGCGAAACTCGAAGCCATCACGGAATTCGACGCACCGAACGGCCCGACCGGGCTTGCGGTGGATGAGACGCGCGGCTTGCTCTTCTACGCGAGCATCTTGAACGATACGGTAACGGCCCTCGATAGTACGACGGGGCGGTTCGTCGCATCCGCGATCGTCGGGCCGCGACCGACGTCACTCGCGTTCGAACCGATCTCGACGCATCTCTATGCGGTCAACTCCGGGAACGGCTCGCTCTCGTTCGTCGACACCGGCCGCAAGCTGATCGCGACACCATTACGCAACGGGCCGCCCGGAGCCACGGATCTCGCGCTCTCGGCCGACGGCTCGACCGCGTACGTCACGAGCTCCGATGCCGGCACGCTCTCGTTGTTCGATCTCAAAACGCGCCGCACGGACGCGAGCATCGCGGGACTCTCGCACCCGCAGGGCGTCGCGCTCGCACCGGATCCGACACGCGTCTACGTCGCCGAGCCCGCCGGATCGAGCGTCACCGCGATTACCTTGCCGACGCGAACGATTGCCTCGCGCATCCGCATGCCAGGCAAGCCGACGATCATCCGGGCGAACGTGGCGGGCGACCGCGTTCTTGCGCTCGACTTCGAAGCCGGCACGCTCTGCATCGCCGAGACGCGCCACGGAAGCCTTCTCGTAACGGTCGACGGTCTCGACAAACCGCGCGATTTCGTGCTCGAAGCCTAGCGCGCCGACATCGAAAGACCGACCGGCTCGCGCCGATCGGTCCGAAACGTGCACCGCGAAGGACTCGAACCTTCAACCAATTGATTAAGAGTCAACTGCTCTACCATTGAGCTAGCGGTGCGGAGAACCCGGCATAGTGGTACCCGGAATCCGGCCGGTCCACAAGGGCGGGCTCGTGCGCTCTCTGGGACTCGAACCCAGAACCAGCGGATTAAAAGTCCGATGCTCTAACCAGTTGAGCTAAGAGCGCAAGACGCCCCAGCCTCGTCGACCGCTAGCCCTTGTTCAACCCGTCGGATTCTTTCCCTGGAACGCGCGGCGCGCGCCGCGGCTCGTCACTTCGAGCCGTGACGCGTGCGGCGCAGCAGCGGTGTCGATGGGATGTTGAAGCGGCCGACCAGATTGTTCGATGGTTCGAGGAACCACACGTTTCCGTCGGACCCGGTGGTCAGAGCTCGTATGGGGCCGCTTCCCTGCCCGATGAGACACGCCGTGCCACCGTTCGTCGGCTGGCTGTAGACCGCGTAGGGCGTCGAACTCCAGATGTTCCCATCCGGCCCCACGATCAGGTTCGACTCGAAGTCGAAGTACGGGCCGCCTGGCCCCGTCACGACGTTCATCACGCCGGCGGTCGTCGATCGCACGAGATACGTCGCGTTCATCGTATTCGGATTCGACGCGAGGAAGTACAGCTCACCGTCCGCGGGATTCGATATGATGTCGTACGTTACGCTGTTCGTGACGGTCGACGGCATGGCGTACGATGCGAAAGCGCCGCTCGTCGACATCCGGCCGAGATAGCCCGTTCCGAATCCAATGTTCGTAAACCAAATGCCGTGATCCGCGCCGACGGCTAGCCCGTACGTATCCGGCAGCATGCCGCCCGGAGATCCCGGGAACGCAGGCGCCGAGAAGCGCGTGTACGGTCCGCTTGGGTTCTGCTGAACGATGTAACCGGTACCGTCCGGGCCGCCGGAATAGTAGAGGTTGCCGTCCGAACCCGTCACGATCGCATACATGCCGAGGAGCGATGCCTCCGCTGGCAGGGTCGTCAGGGATCCCGACGTCGTTATACGCCCGAGCTCCGAGCCGGTCGTGAACCAAAGCGCGCCGTCGGGCCCGACCGTGATCGATTCGGGAAAGACGTTCCCACCGTTCGGCGGGATCGTGTATTCGGTGATCGTTCCGGTCGGCGTGATCTTGCCGATCTTCTTCGAGGAATTTTCGGTGAACCAGAGGTTGCCGTCGGGACCCAAGGCCATCGCTTGGGGCTCCGAGCCACTCGTCGGGATTTGGAACGTCGTGACCGTGGGAAGCTGAGCGGCACACGCGGGGACCGGCGTCGGCGTTGCCGTCGGTGCCGGAGTCGGCGTCGCGGTCGGAGCGAGCGTCGGCGTCGCCGTTGGGGCCGGCGTGGGCGTGTGGGTTGGGGCGAGCGTCGGGGTCGCCGTCGGCACGGGAGTCGCCGTCGTTCCCGGGGTCGGCGTCGCTGTCGGGGCCGGGGTCGCCGTTGGGGCATGCGACGGTACGGGCGTCGGCGTCGCCGTGGGCGCAGCCGTTCGCGTCGGAACGGGGGTCGGCGTCGGAGTCGAACTCGCGCTCGGTGTGGGGTTCCCCTTGACGGGGCTCGCGCCGGGGGCGAACGGTGAGAATCCGGTTGCGCCGCTGCACGCGGCGAGAGAGGCGGTGGCGATGACGGCAAGGATGCGTCTCATCGCGTTTGCACCGCATTGACGATCGCGCTCGCGCCGATAGCGCCGCTAATGGCGGTTTTTGCCGTGCACCCCGATCGTCGCGTCAGCGCGCCGACGAGTGCATCGAAGGCGCCCTGCGTGATCAGCGCGACGGGCGTCGTCGTCGTTCCGAAGAGCGTTCGGCCGATGGAACCGTGCCGCACGGCCGCACCGGTGACGAACGCGTCCGCGACCTGCCCACCGTACATCGCATACCGAACCGGCTGCAATGCGGGGCACGTCTCCGACGGCTCGTTACCGAGCATCGCCGCGACCCCCTTATAGAGATCGCTCTCGGCGGGAGACGGTCCGGAAGTCGGATCGGCACTCCCAATGCATGGCAAAAGAACGGCGGCAAAGACGCACGCCACGAACGCCCGTAGTTTCATGGCCACATTGTAGAGAGGCCCCGTCCCGGCAGCGTCCAAGCGCCGCCACATGGCCGCCGAGCCGACGTATCTCCTCGAGATCTACCTCGTAGACTCCGACGTTCCGTTCGTCTTCGAGCGACGCACCGAGGCGGCGCGCGACGCGCTCGTCACGTCGTTCTTTTTTGCCGACCCGCCGTCACCGATCGTCGCGGCCCGCCGCACCGATGCGCCGGCGTCCGCCGATAATCCGGAGGTCGCGATCGTGCGCGCGTACGTCGGCCGATGGGTCTGCCGCCGCGACGTAAAGTAGGCGAGAAAGAGAAAAACGAGCCCGACGTATCGGACTCGTTTTTCCCTTGCAAAGGACGACCGTGTTTAGTTTGCGAGCGCGTTCGCTGCGTTGTTGAGTGTGTTGCTGGCCTTGGCGCCAAGGAATCGGAGTGCGGCGATCGCGATGATCGACACGAGGGCGATAATGAGCGCGTACTCGACGAGTCCCTGCGCGGTGTCGTCGAGGAGCATCGCTCGAATAGCGTTATCTTTCATACTTCAACCTTCGGTGAAACCGCGCGACTGTATGAAGAGCCTGGGAACGCTATGCGCTACCGCACACGCATCGCGCGGTACGGAGGTCGAGTTACCCTACAATCTTGGATTTCGGTGTGAATTCCCCAGACATTACGTGTTCGCTGCGACGTATGCGTTCACGCACATTCGAATCGCGACGCGAGGAGATGCGCGAGGTCGCGAACCTGTTCGCGAATCTCCGGAATTGCGGTCGTCTCGACGAGCGCGCCAAAACGCACGGGGCCGAGCGTGAAGATTCCGTGCGACGGTCCGCTCGAGCCCATCAGCGAGCCGTCGGATGCGACGGACGGCCCGATGCCGGAACGCGAAGGCTGCATGAGCCCTCGGGCGATCAAACGGCGCACGAGCGGACTCGACGAGCGATTGACGTCGTACTCGCTACCGCTACAGTCGATCGCTCGCGCGACGCGCAGCGCGCGCGCCGGGCCGCCCCCGCGTGGCCGCACGGAGACGGATAATCGATCGCCCACCGGCGTCATCGCTTCGATGCGGCCGGCGAGCGGACGAACGTCGCCCGCGGCAACCCACGCCGAGATCTGCTCCGCAACCTCCGGGGCCATGCGATGGCGGTGAACGTTCCAATACGGCAAGACGTGTGAGAGAAAACGTCGCTGCTCCGCCGTCGTCAGCGCTTGCCACAGCGCATTCGTCGAGCCGCGCATACTATCGACCGCCGGGCGCCAGTCGCCACAGGCACGCGACGATTCTCGCGCGGCCGCCCGCGTGGCGCGAACCGATTCGTGAAGTACGAACGGCCGCGCGGATGCCCGCGCTCTCACGCTCGGCGCGCGATGCGCGCGCGGCATCAGACCGCGTCGCGAGATCATATGCACGGTTCCGCGGTGACCGCCGTGCCGTAAGCCGAGAACCGCATCGATGGCGGTAAGTCCCGAGCCGATCAAGAGAATGTCCGCCGACGGATCGCAAGCCGTTAACGCACCAGCCCGCCACGCAGAATCGAAGAATATAGACGAATCGCGACATCGGTCCTGAACGCGAGCCCAACCGCGGGGCTCGCCATTACCTAATGCGAGCACGAGCGCGTCGGCGAGAATTCGTTCGCCGCTCGAGAGCGTGACGAGGACGCGATCGTCCTCGATCGCGGCATCGCATACCGCGGCGCGCGCGTGCCGCCAGCGAGGCCCGCTCGCCGCGGCGGCGCGCGCTGCGATCGAGGTCAGATACTCGCCGTACGTCGCGCGCGGCACGAACGATGCGCCGTCGAATAGTTCACAGCGTTCTCTCAGCCAGCGAAGGAAATCATCGGGATCTTCCGCGCGCGCCGACATGTTCGCGGCCGGCACGTTGAGCACGTGCCACGGGCAATCCGTCGCATACGCCACGCCGGTTCCGAGTCGCTCGCGCGGCTCGACGATCACGACCGACGCATTGCTGCACTCCCGTAGCAATTCGGCGGCGAGCAGCGTGCCGCTCGCGCCACCGCCCGCTACGACGACAGTCGGATTCCCAGAAATCGTACGAGTCAACTCTCGCTTTATTCGCATACGCGAAGAGTCTACCCTCGCCGCGGGACATCGGCGACGCAAGGAAAATGTTGCATGCGTGGACTTACTCGACGACCTCGAAGCTCGCTCGATCGCGATCGTTCGCGAAGCCTACTTTCGCATTTCGAATCTTTGTATGCTGTGGTCCATGGGCAAAGATAGTACGGCGCTTCTGTGGCTCGTGCGCAAGGCGTTTTTCGGAACGGTTCCGTTCCCCGTCGTTCTCTTGGATACGGAGATGGAGCTACCGGAGGTTTACGCGTTCCGCGATGAGATCGCGCTCGCGTGGAAGCTCGACTACCGCAGCGCGCTCTGCCCTCCGGAGTCTGCCGTCGATCAAACGCTCGCGCCTGCGAGTCGCGCCGCGGCACGCAAGACGGCCGGCTTGCACGCATTGATCGAAGCGGAAAACGTCCGCGGGGTAATCGTCGGCATCCGACGCGACGAACAAGCGACGCGCGCGAAGGAGCGTGTCTTTTCGCCGCGCGTTCGGAGTGGCGAGTGGGATCCGAAACATCAACCGCCGGAACTCTGGGACGTGTACCACACGGACGTCCCCGACGGGCATCACGTTCGCGTCCATCCGCTTCTCGATTGGACCGAGATCGATATCTGGCGCTATACCGAACGCGAGAACATCCCGACGGTCCCGTTATATTTCGCACGTGATGGAAAGCGCTACCGATCGCTCGGCGAGAAGAATATCACCGTTCCGATCGACTCGAATGCCGCGACGATCGGCGAGATCATCGCCGAACTCGAAACGACGCGGCAAGCGGAGCGCGCGGGCCGCATCATGGACCACGACAGCGAGGACGCATTCGAACGGCTGCGCACGGGCGGCTACATGTGAGCGCGCAACAGCTACGCGTCGTCGCCGTCGGGCACGTCGATCACGGAAAGTCGACGCTGATCGGTCGGCTCTTGCACGATACCGGAAACCTGCCCGATGGAAAAGTCGAGGAGTTGCGCCGCGCGGCCGAACGGCGCGGCGTTCCGTTCGAGTGGTCGTTCGTTTTGGACGCACTGCAAAGCGAACGCGATCAAGCGGTAACGATCGATACGACACGCTTTTGGATGCGGACGCCGGAACGTGAGATCGTTCTCATCGACGCGCCGGGTCAC
>Ga0209611_10007510_pt1 | contig 17436 bp, 19 predicted proteins | sample S1TSphgellanicum_3_FD_187693 | JGI IMG/M metagenome (GOLD analysis project Ga0209611, IMG submission 187693) | Host-associated microbial communities from peat moss isolated from Minnesota, USA - S1T2_Fc - Sphagnum magellanicum MG (SPAdes) (version 2) | ecosystem: Host-associated > Plants > Peat...
CGCGAGCGCGAAGATGCCGTCGAGAAACCCGACATCCGGTTCCACGAGGCCCATGTTGCCGACGACGGGTTCCACCACGATCGCCGCGAGGTCGCTCTCGCGCCCCGCGATCTTCGCCGCGAGATCGCCGAGGTCGTTATAGCGTGCGACGACGCTATCGGCGCGAACGCCCGGCGGAATGCCGCTGCGCGCGGCGTCGACGGTATACGCGGACGCACCCGCGTCGTGCAACGCGCCGTCGAAATGGCCGTGATAGTTGCCGGCAAACCGCGCGACGAGCGCGCGACCGGTCGCACCGCGCGCGACGCGCACGGCGCTCATCATCGCCTCGGTCCCCGTCGAAACGAACCGCATGCGTTCCATCGTCGGAAGGTACGCGCGAATGCGTTCGGCGAGCCGGATCTCCTCTTCCATCGTGGACCCGTGCACGCTGCCGCGAGCCGCGATCTCGTCGAGTCCATGCGTGAACGCAGGATGCGCGTGCCCGAAAAGAAGCGGTCCGTACGCCATCAGATAGTCGACGTACGCGCGTCCGCTCGCATCGAACGAGTACGCGCCGCGACCGTGCGTCGCGACGAAGGGCGTACCACCGACGGCTGCGCCCGCGCGAACCGGCGAGCTTCCGCCGCCGGCGAGCACGCAATCCGGACCGATGACCGTGCGGTCGTCTAGCGCGGCATATCCGTTCCGTCGTGCGACGGCGTACCCGTCTCGTCGCCACGACGAGCGACACAGATGGTCGCGCGCTCCGAATCGAAGTTCAACCGCACGAATACGATGCTGACGCGCTGCGGCCCCTTCGCAAACGGAAACGTGAACTCGAAGGGTTCGATGCTCGTCGCACTCGAGGTGAGGAACGTTTCGAAGCGACCTTCGAATTCTTTGATCGCCGTACACGGCGCCACGTCGTGGAAGAAATTACGGCCGAGCACGCGCTCCTTCTTAAAGCCGGTCATCTCCGATTCGTACGTGTTGTATTCGAGGATCGTCCCGCCACGATCCACGACGATCACGCCGAACGGCAAGTGATCGACGTCGAGTACCGCCGAGGCCTTCTCAAGATCGAAAGGTTGAAACATCGCGACTAGTGTGTTCTCTCTAGAGTGGAGCGCTCGATCAACGCGGTCGGTACGCAGCGACGACTTCCTCGACGATCTCGATATCGACGATCCCGCCGCGCTCGCGGGCGATCCGTTCGGCTTCGGCGCGCAGTTTCTTCGTGACGGAAACGCGCACGAAGAACGGAACGCGCTTGACCGTCTTCTCGGAGAGGGCCTTGGCGTCGTCGGTCCACGCGATCACGCTGTTCTGACCCTTGCTCCCGTCGGAGGTGAGGTCGTGACCTTCGCGCATGATCTCGGCCGTGGGCTTCTGCGCCTTTTGTGGCGGCGCATAGGACGTCGGCAAGTTGGCGAAGAGCGTGTCGAAGAGAATCTCGCAGACGGTCTGCAACAACCACACGGCGCCCGCATATCCGACGAACGGCGTTCCCGTGGCGCGACGCACGACGGCACCGGGAAACGATGCCTGATAGAAGCGCGACGGCAGTTTCTCTTGCGCGATCATCATGCGTTCGTTGATCGAGCCGAAGATGAGCATCGGGCTCGGCGACGCGTCGCACAGGGCGGCACGAACGTCCTCGCTCGGCGCACTCTCGGGCCCCGTGCGATAGGCGCTATACGAAATCGGTAGGCCGAGTTCGCCGCCGAGATACCGCTCGAGGCCGTCTTTATAGGATGGTGGTGCGATAATCGCGATCGGACTGTTCGCAAAGAAGTCGCTATGCGTCGAGCGCCAGATGTCGTGCCACGCGGCGAGCGTCGACTTTTTCTCCGCCGCGATGAATGCGGCCGCTTCCGCTTCGAGGCCGAGCGCCGCACCGAGACCGGTGATGAATTCCGTCGTCTCCTCGAGGCCGAACGGCGCGTAAAACACGGGAAGCCCGACTTCGCGAGCGAGCGACTTTCCAAACTCGCGATACATGAGCACCGTCGCGCGCGCGTCGGAGAGACGGGCCGTATCGTACGAACTCGCCTCGAATGGGAACACGACGTTGATCGCTGCGCCGATGCCGGCGAGAATCCGTTTGATCTCCGCAAGATCGCTATACGAATTGAAGCAGCCGTACGTCGGGCCGATGATGTTGACCGAGGGCCGCGCGTGTACGGGCAGCGGCGGCGCATCGGCGGGCCGCACGAAATGATCGCGGTTCTGCCACAAGAAGAGCAGCGATCGATCGCGAGCCATCCACTCGTCGTCATCGAGCGATTGCGAGTTGAAGAAGAGCGGCGAGCCCTTCACGCCTTCGTCGGTCGTCGTCCACGCGGCGCCGATCAGCTCGGAGACGGGCGTACTCACGATGAAGACCTGACGGCCGGGGACGTTCGCACGCCCGACCTTCTCCTTGAGCGCCGGCAACGTTCCCGCGATCGTCACCTCGTTCTCGGAGAGCTCCGAGCACGTGACGTTCTGCAGGTACGGCACGCTATCCGTATAGTTGATCACGGCGACCGCCGGCATCACGTGGCATCCGACCGGACCATCGAGGACGACGTTCCCGTCTTTGAGCGACGCGAACACCTGCATCGCACCCGTATCGCCGCCCGCATGATCGAGATCGGTGACGCGCTTGCGAATCGGCGTGTTGATGACGTCCGACGGTAATTCTTGCTTGAGCGCCACTACGATTCCGCCGCCGCGTTTGCGAGCAGATGTTCCGTGATATCGATCGTGGGAGCCCACGAGGTGTAGGTACGCTTCGGCACGCCGTCCTCGCTGAAGAAGCGTGCGATCTTGTCGTAGCGCGCTTTGCTTCGATACGTCGACATCACGAGCGAGAGCACGTCGCTCGCGCCCTCGGCGAACATCAGCGACCGCGTCGCCATCGCGTTCGTGTAATAGATCGAGGGAATCCCGAGCTCTTTCGCGTGCGCGCAGAGCGGCGTCGTTCCGATCACGCAGTCGTACGGATGGTCTTCGAGCGCGCCGATTTCGTTGTCGAAGTTCGCGCCGTAGAGCACGGTGCAACCGCGTTCGCGCAGCCACGCTTCTTCTTCACGCGCCAGCGGATTCGTATTGACGGACGTCGAGAGATACGGCACCTTCGCGCCCGCTTCGATCAAGAGCCGCACGAGCAAGAACTCGTGGCCCTCGTACCCCGCCACCATGAACGTGAGCCCGTTGAGCGGATAATCGCCCATCGCCGCGACGACCTTGTCGCGCTCCTCGGCGGCCACGGCCTCGACGACGGCGGGATTGAGCTTCAGCGCCTCGCCGACGCTCTTGATCCACGAATAGGTCCCGCTAATTCCGACGGGTGCGCCTTCGACGAACGGGAGACCCTGCTTCATCTTCATCCGCTTCACGGACTCCGAGTAAAACGGATGCAGCGGCGCGTTGAGCGATCCATCGACCATCGCGACGTAGTCGGCCCAACGCGGACCGGGGACCGTCGTATTGACGTGCGTGCCGATCCGGCGCAACACTTCATCGATGCGAATCGGATCCGACGGGAAGACCTCGCCGATCAGATTCACGCCCGCTCGCGTCTTTCGCTGCGAGGGCAACCGCCAGACGAGCGAGTCGACGACGATATCCTTCGCCTTCGCGTGCGTGTGCACGCTGTAGGCCGGCAGCGGAACGTACACAATTTCGGTATTCCCGATCTGTTTCGGCAGCAGCTCGAACGGCAGACCGACCGTATCGCTCACGCAGAGCGAGCAGATCGGAATGAGCGACGGCTGATGCTTCTCCGCCATCTCGACGACCATATCGCGAAGCTCGTCGAACACGGAGCCCTTGGCCCACATCTGCGAGGAAACGCCGGGCGAAAAGATCGGTCGATTCGCGACGTAAAAATGCGCGACGAACGTATGCCCGTACATACACCCGTCACCCGACGAAATCACGATCGGCATCGCATCTTCCATGCGAAGAAGATTGCGAATGGCGCCGAACGCGGGGCACATCGACGACGGCTGCTTGGACATGAGCTACCTAACCAGAGATCTGCGCACGAGGCGCGGAGACGAACGACGACGGGCCGGGCAAGCGATTACCAATCCGCGGCCGGAACGGCGAATCCGCCCGCACTGACCACCGTCGGAACGAGAAGCTTCTCCGCATCGGATTCTGCTTCGATATACCGATGGTCGAAGGCCCCGTCGTTCGGAATCCCGGCGAGCGTGAGCGACGGTTCGAGTTCCGGAAGCGACCAGAGTTCGTCCGACGAAACGGCCGTGCCGTCCATCGTCGCGGCGTTCCCGGAGAGCGCGCACATGAACTCGTGGAAGTCGACGCGATTCGGAAAGTGCGCCTCTTTGTTGTCGATCGCATCGATCACCGCTTCGACCGCGGCCGAAACTTTGGGATGCGCGTACGCGTCGGCACCGAGTTCGTTCTGCGGAATCACGGGCAGCGATGCGAGCACCGGAACGCCGAGGAACTCCGCGAGCCTCGCGGCTTTGCCGCTACCATCGTCCTTGTTGACGAAGAGCCCGAGCAGCCGCGTCTTTCCGCCCTGCTCCGCGAAATACCGAACGGCCGATGCGATGTTGTTGGCAGCGTACATCGACTGGCCTTCGTTGCTGCACACGATGATCAGCTTGTCGGCCATCGAGCGTGCGATCGGCGTACCGAAGCCGCCGCACACGACGTCGCCGAGAAAGTCGAGCAACATGTAGTTGAAGTTCCACTCGGAGAGGCCCCACTTCTCGAGCAGGCCGAAACCGAACGTGATGCCGCGGCCGCCGCAGCCGCGAGCGGATTCCGGGCCGCCGAGCTCGATGCAGTAGACGCCCTGGCCCTTGAAGATGATGTGTTCTGGCGCGAGTTCGTCGTCGCGACCCTCGTTCTGAAACGAGGCCCACGTACCGAGCACCGTCGGAATGAACGCGCCGCCGAAGTGCGTCACGACGCTATCGTGCTTGGGATCGCAACCCATCTGCAAGACGCGCTTCCCGCGTTCCGTCAACGTGCGCGCGACCATGCTGGTCAGGAACGATTTGCCCGCGCCGCCCTTGCCGTAAAATGCGACCGTGCTGTTCTTGCTTACGCCCATTGCAGTATCACCTTCGGGATGGAGGGATCTTCGAATGCCGTCCGATACGCGCGCTCGTACTCCGCGACCGGAACGATATGCTCGGCCATCGTGCCGATGTCGATCGTGCCGGCCGCGAGCGCGTCGCGCGCGGCCAACAGATCGGGATGCGACCACTCGCGTGCCACCGCGAGCGAGACTTCTTTGACGAAGAGATCGACGTACGGCGTGCGCAGTTCGTCGTAATACGAGAGCAACGCGATCGTGCCGCCGGATTTCATCGCACGCGCCGAGCGCGCGATCTCCTCGGAGCGCCCCGTCGCTTCGACGACCGCATCGAGATCGTGCAACGCCTCATCGAGCGGGGTCGAGGACAAGTCGAGTTGCTCGGTACCCGCCGGCGAATCCGCAAGCCGCGCGACGTTGACGTCCGCACAAATCACGTGAGCGCCGCCGGCAACGAGAAAGCGCGCCGCAAACTGCCCGATCGCCCCCATGCCGAGCACGCACACGCGCTTCCCGGCAACGTCGCCGAGACGGAGCACGCCGTGCAACGACGTCGCAGCGAGCGCCAACAGCGGCGCCTTCGAGAGCGGAATTCCACGCAGCGGAACGACTTGCGAGGCCTTCTTGATCAGACGCGCCGCATTCCCGCCGAACACGCCCGCAACATCGGTGTAGCACATGCTCCCACCCACGAACACCTCATCGCCGACGCGAAGATCGTGCACGTCCGCGCCCACACGCGCGATCACGCCGACCGACTCATAGCCCGGCACGAGCGGAAAGCGAAGCACCGGAAACCCCGGAAGCTTCCCGGAGAAAAGCAGCCGTTCGGTGCCGGCAGAAATCGAAGAATATCGCGTATCGACGACCACTTCGTCGGAGCCCGCCTCGCGAAGCGACGCCTGATGCGTGCCGAGAACGCCCGCCTCGGCAAATACGATCGCATGCGTCGTTTCACCGGAAGCCTTCGGAGGCGCGGCCGGCGCACCGTGACCGTGGCCGTGCCCATGATGGCCCTGCGGCGGCGCGGCGGTCGTCATGCGGCCTTCTTCAACGCGGTCGCCTCAACGGCAGCAATCTCTTGCTTCGCACGCTGCGTGCGATGAATGTACTGCGCGACGTTCGCGATATACACGGTATACGCGGCCACGAGCACGCCGATGATGACGTTCATATACGTCGGATGCACGTACACCATCGCGAGATACGTCATCTGCATGATGAACACGATCAGCGTCATCACGTCCTCGAACAAAAACTCCGGCGCAAACCACCAGTACCCAAACACATCGCGCTCCCAGAAAGCCCCCGTAAGCACCGCACCAACCATGAGCGCGACCTTCACGAGCACCGAAACGTGCACGACATGAAACGGAACCGCGCCCCGCAGAAACGCCACAAACAGCCCGACGCTCACGAAGAACGCCAACAACTGACCGAGCGCAAACAGCGGGTGGATCATCGTCCAGATACTCGCCTTGCGCTTCAGGAGTACGGGCGAAAGCCCGGATTCAGCCATACGCCTAGGGTAGGCCGAACGCCGGATTCCGACCGTGACGACTGTCACCCGGTTCGGGCAGGCTGCCGGCTAGGCTCGGGACGTGACAGGGTCCCCGAAAACGCGGCTGCTTACTGGTTCTGGCCGTTCTCGCCAGTTAGCGTTTTCGGAAACCCTGTCACGTCCCGAGCCCGGCCAGACCTGCGGGAGCTACGCAGGGCTTGGCACATGACGGGGTTTCCAAAAACGCTAACTGGCGAGAACGGCCAGCAGAGATATACAACCGCGTTTTTGGGGACCCCGTCATGTGCCAAGCCAAGCCGGCAACTCCAGCCCGAGGCCGGTTACTTGCCCAGGAACTTGATTCCGAAGAAGTCGACCTGGCCGCTGTCCTTGATTTTGTAGAGGAAGGGCGGCACGACGAGCACGCTGATGACGCTGCCGATGCCCATGACGATGAGGATGATGAGGACGGGATCCACTGCGTACGTCTCTTTCGGGTGGCGGGAGGTGGGTTAGACGACGCTACGCTGGGGCGTGGACGCGGGCCTCTAGGAGCTCGACGGGGATGCCGTTCGGGTCTTCGACGAAGGCGATCCAGCGGGAGCCGCTTGGGGGCTTTTTCGGGCCGCTCGTCACCTTGACGCCGGCCGCTCGGAGGCGCTCGATTTCGGCGACGAAGTCGCCGTCGATCTCGAGCGCGAGGTGTTCGTAGCGATTGCCGGTTTGGTATGGCGGGTGGTCTTCGAGATCGTAGACCAGTTCGATGTACGCGTTCCAATCCGCGCCGACGAACGCCATGTCGGCGTTGCCCGGATAGTGGAACGGGCCGTCGAGGAGCTTGAGCCCGAGCTTTTCGTAGAACGCGATCGATTCGCTCATATCGTTGACGAAGATCGACGTGTGGAGGTAGCGCGCCATAGCGAACGTGGTTTCGCTGCTAGACGATCAGAGCCTCGAGCGATCCGAGATCGAGGAGCTCGAGGGCCTGGCCCGTCGATGCGTCGCGAACGTAGCCTTTTTGGCGGAAGCGGGCCATGTTGCGCGAGACCGTCTCGCGCGCGGTACCGATCATGTTCGCGAGATCTTGATGCGTGACGGGGAGATCGATGCGCACGCCGCTATCGGTTTTTACGCCGTACTGCTGCGAAAATTTCACGAGCACGCGCGCGAGTCGCGATGCGACGTCGCGGCCGCGGAAGTCGTCGAGCAGCGTTAGCGCATCGCTCACTTGCTCGGAGATTTTCTGCATAAACGTCGTGAGCAGCTCGGGCCGCGAGCGCAGGTACGCTTCGAAAACGGCGTTGTCGAACGCGTAGACTTCGCTCGGCTCGAGTGCTTCGATAAAGATCTCGCGCCAATAGCCGTTGAGGATCGCGCGATCGCTCCACAGCGAATCGGTCTGCAAGATCGTGATCAAGATCTCGCGACCGCTCGCTAAGAGCTTCGTAACCTTCAGCGTTCCCGAAACGCAAAGGAATGTTTTTTCCGGTCGACTTTCGGGATCGGAGAGAATCGCGCCGTTATCGTAGCGGCGAAGCGTTCCTTGCCCGAGCAGCGCGTTCGTCGGGTCCCCCGCGGGGGACGCGGCGACAATCGACGCGCTCGGCAGGCTCCAAAACAGATCCAACTATCGTGCTACTCCGGCTTCCAGATGCGCACCGGGATTATCTTGATATTCCGGGTGTGCAGCCACGGCTTGGACCGGAGCTTGATCGAGCCCTGCCTTCACCAACTCCGACGGCCATTTCGCGCCCTGGTGGCAGGTATAGCACGTGACGGCTTTGATGTTGGCTGGTAAGTACTTATGATTGATATCGTCGACCATCGCCCACATGCGGTGCGCGATCTTGTTCGTCGGATAGTACTGCAGCGTGATGAAATCCGCGCTGTTATGGCAAAACAGGCAATTCACACCTAAGGAACGAGCGGCCGAGTACATCGAGTTCACCACGTAACCGGCTTGCTTCGTGGACTTGTTCGTCGAATCCAGATATTGGACGGGGACGATGTTCCACTTCACGGCCATGTGCGGGTTTCCGCGGTGACACGTCTCGCAACCGACCGCGCCCGTGACGGCATAGTTCGGGTAGTCGTGCTTGACCGGCTCGATCCAATCGTGCGTGACGCCGTTCGACATGATCTGCATCGTACGGGCGATCTTCTTCGTCGGCGTGTCGTATGCGAAGTTGCCGGCGTTGTGGCAGTAGGTGCACGAAACGCCGAGCGCCTGCGTGTAGTACGACATCTGCCCGACGACTTCGCCGTAGCTATAACCTTTCAGCACCTGAATGTTGTAGAGCTGACCCGGAACGTAGTTGCGCGGCACGGATTTCGGCTGGTTGCTGAAATCGAGCGGCTTCGACTGATCGACCGGACCGTACTCGCCCTTGTAAATCTCAAGCGCGCGATCGTCGACCTCCGCGCCGACCTGCCCGGGATTCACGAGTTTCGGCGGAACCTGCAGCGCCTTCTCGGGCGCCGGGGTTTGCATTCCCGTATCCGCCTTCGCGTGATTGAAAAGCGGCGCGATCGAACTCGCTCCGACAACGACGGCCGCGATGAAGAGCGGACCGAATAACTTACGCATTCTCAGTACCCACCTTGACCCGCCGGAATGCCCTGTTGCTCGCCGGCATTGATGCCGACCGGATTGACCTGCGGGTAGCCATTGACCGCGGAGCGCGTGATCGGGCCATACTGCTGAACCCAGCCGTGATCGACGCCCCAGACGTACCAATCTTTGACGATCGGACCCGTCGTGATGATTCCGATCGCGGACGAGAGGACGACGCCGACGGAGAACCAGTAGAGCCAATCGTGAATCGTTTTCGGATTCGCGTTAAAGCCCATCGTCCAGCGCCAGAACAACATCGACTTATGCGAACCGGAGTGCATGTCTTTGATCTCGGCGAGCTCTTTGTGGCTGCCTTCGGCGGCGGTCGCGAGGATCGTCGCGCCGTGCATGCCCCAGAGCATCGTCGAACCGAACAGGAAGAAAATCGCGAGCATGTGCCAGGGGTTATAGTAGAGGTTGCCCCACAGCACGCTGAAGTTTTGCGCCCAATCGAGGTCGGAATTCAATCCGAGCGCCGGAGCCTCGGCCCACGATCCCATCACGAGCGGGCGAAACACCCAGATCGTCGACGTGAGTAAGATCGCAGCGGCATATGCGAAGAACATAAACGGCCGCATACTAAAACGGATGCAGCGATCGTAGCAGCGGAACGCCCAGCACGTGACGGACGCCGCCCAGAGCAACATGTTGATCTGCCAGAAGCCGCCCTGTTGTAGGCTCGGCGCCATTCCGAGACCCTCGGGCGGTTGGATCTGAACGTTCGCGAAGTACTTGATGAGGAGCGGAAGGTTGCCTTGCATCTGCTGGAGGCCGGCGAACGTGAGTACGGCGAGCCCCGCGATAAAGAAGAACGTCGAGAGCAAACCCCAGGTCCCGAGATAGATAACGCCGGTCTGCGTCGACATGCCCATCCGCGCGAAAAGCGGGATGCGGATCGGAACGCCAAGGCGTATGCCGAGCGGATCGCGCGAGTCGAGCGCGCTCGGCTCGGGGAACTCCATGTGCGGGAGAGACGGGCGAGCGATTACGGTTGCCATGTCGCGTTCGACCTCTTCTTCTTATCTTTGTCGTTGATCGTTATCGATGGGCCGGCGAGTGCCGGCCCGGGGGCCCATCGGGGGGCCTTCGCCGCCCCGATTTCAGTGAAACCAGGGGATTTGGAAGTGCCAGAACTCGACCCAGTCCTTCACCCACGGACCGGACGTCAGTATGCAGAGGTCCGACATGATCAGCGTGTAGATCGCGAGCCAGAATCCGAGAACGTGGATTCCGAGTTCGCCGATCGAGTAGCCGATGTAGTCGCGCCAGAAATTATCGACGTTGGTCGTCTCCACGTTCGGGTCGGCATTCGTGTCGTAGGTTCCGAGGATCGCGCTGCCGTGCATCGCGAGCACCATCGCCGTTAAGAAGAATCCGAGGACACCGTACGCGTGGAACGGGTTCAGGTAGAAATTCATGTACTTGAAGCCGGTGTTGGAAACCCACGTCAAGTGGCCGGTGAAGCCGAGGTCGAAGCCTTCACACCAGCAGCCGAGGAGCAGCGGCCGGATGACTTCGAGAACGACGTACGCAGAGATCGCGAAGCTGAACATGATTGGCACGTGATAGCCCATGTCGAGCTTACGGCAGATCTCGACTTCGCGAAGCGCCCACGAAACGAAGGCGATGACCGCGCAAATGGTGATGACCTCCCAATTCCCACCCTGATAGAAGGGCGCGAAATGGAGGCCGTATTGTCGTAGCGGCGCGCCGATGGTGACGCGGAGAAGATCTCCGTCACCCTGCGCCGCGATCGATAACGCGATGACCGCGATACCGACGATCGTGGCGACGATCGTGATGACGCCGAAGATTCCGACGTAAAAACGACCGGCCCAAAAATCGAGCGGATCGTCGCCGAGAATGTCGGCGAGGAACGTCCCTCCGCGCTTGCGATAGACGCCTTCAAAACTGAGCATATGTGCCTCTCTATCCCAAACGTATGCGAAGGCGCGTTCCGCCGCCGCTCATCTCATCGAAGTCGCTCACGCCGAAGCGCGAACTACTTGGCTCCTGGCGCGGGCGCCGGGGCCGTCATGCTCGTCGCCGTCTGCGGGAAGATCCAGTTGTACTTCGGCGAGCTGAGGACGATGAAGTGGATCAGGAATGCGACCACCAGGCCTGCGGCCAGGTACGCGCCGAGAACGGCGCGGAAATTGTAATTCTTGCGAACAACCATTTTAGTTCGTCACTCCTACCACGGGCGCCAGAGCCACACAAAGATGTGGGCGATGACTGCGATGATGAAAAAGACCCAGGAGCCGTACACCGTCAGCGTGTGCTGCGTCCAGTCGCCATTGTCGAAAAACGGGCGGTAGACTTCGGGTACCTGATCGTTACCGATCTCGTAGACTCCGGCGGTCGCCGGTTCGATGCTTGCCATTTCGGCGTTCCCCCTCCACGTAGAACCGAGGAGCCTGTGTGTCTCGGAGTGGCTACCTCTCGGTAAGGATAGCAACCCGGGATCATCGTATGCTGTAGCCGCAGCTACCACCGCGACCCAGATCACCGAGGAACTAGGTATGATCGCCTCGCCGCCGCGCGAATTCTCTTATGAGCCGCTTCCCGGGCGGGTCGTCTTTGGGGCCGGCGCGCGGCACCGGCTGCCCGAGGAAGCCGATCGGGTCGGGATCCGGCGGATCCTCGTCCTCTCGACGCCGGAACAGCGCGATACGGCCGAAACCGTGGCGGCGTCGCTCGGCGACCGGGTGGCCGGCATCTTCCCGCGGGCGGTGATGCACGTCCCGATCGAGGTCGCGCACGAAGCGCGCGAAGAGGCGGCGCGACTCGGCGCCGACGGGTTCCTCGCGGTCGGCGGCGGCTCGACCGTCGGCCTCGCAAAGGCGATCGCCCTCGTCTCCGCACTCCCGATCGTCGCGGTCCCGACGACGTACGCCGGCTCCGAGATGACGCCGATCTTCGGCATCACCGAGGGCGGAATCAAAACGACGGGCCGCGACCCGCGCGTCCTCCCGCGCACGGTCATCTACGATCCGGAGCTCACGCTTTCGCTGCCGGCCTCGCTCAGCGCGGCGAGCGGCCTCAACGCCGTCGCGCACGCGGTCGAAGCGCTGTACGCCCCGGATGCGAACCCGATCGTCTCATTGATGGCGGCCGAGGGCATCGCGGCGTTCGCGACCGCGCTCCCGCAGGTCGTCCGCGACCCGAGCGACCTCGCGGCGCGCTCGGAGGCGCTCTACGGGGCGTGGCTCGCGGGCAGCGTCCTCGGGTCCGTCGGCATGGGCCTGCACCACAAACTCTGCCACACGCTCGGCGGTACGTTCAACCTCCCGCACGCGGAAACGCACGCCGTCGTCCTTCCCCACGCGATCGCGTACAACGCGCCGTTCGCGGCGAGCGCGCTCGCTCGCGCGGCCCGCGCCCTCGGCGTATCCGATGCGCGCGACGTCCCGGGCGCGCTCTACGATCTCGCGGTGGCGGTCGGCGCTCCGACCTCGCTCGCCGCGATCGGCATGCCGGCCGACGGCCTCGATCGCGCGGCCGAGATCGCGACGCGCAGTCCGTATCCGAACCCGCGTCCGCTCGAACACGACGCGATCCGGACGCTCCTACAGAATGCCTTCGACGGGACGCGCCCCGTCCGGTAAGGTTAGGGTCGCCGCCGCCTGCACGTGACGCAGTTCGTCGAGGCGCGCTTCCAGCTCGTCGACGCGCGATGCCTTCGCATCGATATCCGCACGGAGGCGCTCGGCGTCGAGCGCGTCGAGCGCGACGCTCGCGGCGCCGACGAGACGCTCGAGCTGCGCGACCTCCGATGGATCGACGTCGCTCCCATCCGGATGCCCGCCATAGAGAACGAGTCCGGCGAGCTCCGAGCGCGAATTGATCGGGATGCCGACGAGCGGAGCGTGCGCCCGTTTGGGCACGTCGTCGCGACGCCACGGTAGTTCTGCGAGATCGACCGGCCGTTTGCGCGACCGCAGCGCGAGCACGAGGAGGTCTTCATCGTCGAGCGATGCGTTTTGCGCGTCGCTCCAACCGTACGACGCCGTTCGAACGAACGCGGCGTCGGCGTTCTCTTCCACGCGCCGATAGACCGCGGCCGACGTAAGGCCGAAGGCATCGACGACTTCGCCCACGAGCGCGCGCTCGATGAGCGGCAGCGAGCGCGCGTCCGGCAGATCGCGCGCGAGCCGCGCGAGGCGCGCTTCGGCCGCGCGACGCTTTCGAAAGAAGACTGCCTCGACCACACGCTCGGTGCGCGCGTGGAGGAAATCGAATGCGAACGCGATCGAAATCGCGATCGCAGCTTCGGCGAAGCGAGAGAGCCGAAGTTCTTCGAGCGTGGTTCCGAAGAGCCAATCGAGGAGGCCGAATACGCCGGCGAGCATCGTGGTGAGCGCGGCATACACGAGCGCGCGGCCGATCACGAAATCGATATCGAGAACGCGATGGCGTACGACGGCGTGTGCGACCGTGAGCGGCAACAGGACGTTGAGCGACACGAGCACGTTCGTGACCCAGAGCGGCGGAGCGATCGGAATCAACGAGCTGAAAAGCAGCGTCGTACCGAGATAATTCGTTGCGAGTCCGAGCACGAATCCGGCGATCACCCAACGCAACCGTTCGCGTTCCTCACGCGCGATCCGGGTGTACGAATCGAAGATGATGAAGATCGCGAGCGCGTACGTCGCGCCGAACGCGAGCTGAAGCAAGCGGTTCTCGACGCTGGCCGGCGTCGCGTAGATGATGTTCGCGATGTCCGGATACGCCGTCATCATCGCGAGCACGAGGAAGACCGCCGGTAAACTCTGCAGCACGCGCGCGCGCCACGGGATCGCGAACGGCCGCGGAAACTCGAGGGCGAACACGACGAGTCCGACGACGCCGACGTTCTGCACGACGTCGTACCACATCAGGAAACTAAAATCAGCCGCCGCAGGCAAGAAGCGAAACGGATCGTTCGCCGTTGGAAGCGCGAGCATGCAGTACAGTCCGAAACCCCACGTTGCCCGGCTCGGCCGTAGGACGATCAGCGTCGCCCCGACCACGACGAAAACGACCGACGCGACGCACTGTAAGAAAAGCGTCAACCGATCCGAATCGGAATAGACCTCGGCCTCGGAGACGAGCGCGACGTCGCGCGAAACGCCCTCGCGAACGAAGCGGACGTGGACGACCGTGCCGAGCGGCACCGCCGCGTTGAGGCCCGCAACGAACCGCCGATCCCCGAACGGCGTCGCGCTCAGATCGATGCGGTCCCCGGCTCGGATACCGGCTCGCGCCGCGGCGCCACCTGGGATGACCGATCGCACGACGGCACCGTAATCGTTATCGAGACCGAGGGTTCCGCGTGGGAGCCATAGTTCGCGCGCGGCCGAATAGATGCTGATCAGTGCGAAGAGGACCAGCAGCGTAACGACGGCGTTGCGAACCAGACGCCTCAAAACGACCTCCGTCGAAACCTATCGACGGCGACCTTCGCCGAGAGCGCCCGGAATCCTAAGGAACCGCAGAGGCGCGCGGGTTAGCGCGCGAGAGCGACCCCGAGTGCCGTGACGATCTTGGATCGCAGCGGCACGTACGCCCGCCGCGAAAACACGTTATAGCCGTTGAGTTCGATCGCGCTCAGAATCCGCCGATAGAGCGAGAGCGCGAGGCGCACCGTGTAGCGGCTCTCGGCGGAGAGCAACGCGATGCCGGGCTCCGCTTCTGCGTAAAGCTCGCGAACGCGAGCGATCTGGAACTGCATGAGCGCGACGAAATTCTCGTCGACCACCTGCTCGAACACGCGGTTCTCACCGTAGCCGAAACGTTCGAGATCCTCGGCCGGAAGATAGATGCGACCCATGAGCGCGTCTTCGCCGACGTCGCGCAAGATGTTCGTGAGCTGCATCGCGCGGCCGAGCGTCACGCCGAACGGGAGCGCGGCCTCCGAACTCGTGCCGAGGATCGGCGAGACGAGGAGCCCGACGGTCGACGCCACGAGATAGCAATACTCGCACAGCTCGTCGTAGGTCGCGTAGCGGCGGATCGTGATGTCCATGCGGGCGCCGCGCAACAACTCGAGCGCCGGCTCGAGCGGAATATTGTAGCGCTTCGATGCGTCCGCGTACGCGATGAAAATCGGCTCGTTCGCACGGCCGCGGGAAGCGTTCAGCAGCTTGCGCTCGAGATCGTCGAGCGCCGCGATGCGGTCGACCGCAGGCGCCGTGCGATCGACGACGTCGTCGGCGGTTCGGCAGAACGCGTAGACGGCCCAAACGGCACGGCGCTTTTCCGCCGCGAGAAACAGCGATGCGAGATAGAAGGTCTTCGAGGCGATCCGCGTGATGTCGCGGCACGTCTGATACGCCGCACGCACGTCCGGTGCGACGCTCAGCGCGTCGCTCGCCGAGAAGTCCAGGTCTAGTCTACGTTCGAACACCGATCTGCTCCAGGGCTCCTTCGACTGCTGCCTTGGCACTGCGTACCGCGCCTTCGATGCTCGCGGGGAAGCGGTGGTTGGTGTAACAGCCTGCCAGGAACAGATTCCTCGTCGGCGTGCGGGCTCCCGGCCGAAGCCGCTCGGAACCAGGACTTGCCCGGTAGACGCTCTTGGGAACGCGGACGAGTTTCGCCTTGACGAGGTGGTCGCGCGTCGCGGCCGGATAGAGCCGCTGCATGTCGCGCATCACGCGATCGATCACCGCTTCGTCGTCGAGGCGCATCAAATCGTCGGCCGGCGCGACGCAGACTTCCACGAACGAGCGATCCGGCCACTCGTAGCCGCTCGAGGCTTGGCCGAGGTCGGCGTGGACCGGCAAGATCGTGCCCGGAGCGAAGATCAGGTTCGAGAGCCGCGAGATCTTGATATCGAACCACAAGTGCGCGTTGATGATCGGGCTCGACGTCAGTTTCCCGACGCCGTGAACCAGCGGATCGCGCAGCATGTCGGCCGGGAGCAACTTCGCGGCGTCGTGCACGGGCACGGCGAGAATGGTCGCGCCGGCACGATACTCGCGGCCGTCGCGCGTGCGCGCCCCCGCGACGCGGTCGCCCTCGAAGATCAACTCGCCGACGCCGGCCGATACTTCGACGTCCTGGCCGCGCGAGCGAACGTACTCGACGAGCGGATTCACGAACGCCTCCGACGGCGGTGCGTTGAAAAACCCGGCGCGACTCGCATTTTTGCTCGACGCAAAATACGCCATGACGCGCAGCATCGCTTCCGCCGAGATCTTGTCGATCGGCGTGAAATTGAGCGCGAGCGCCATCGGCGCGAAGAACGTCCGCAGCATGTGCTCGCTCATGCCGCGCTTGCGATGCCATTCGACGTACGTGAGGTCGTCCTGGCGTTCGGCATACGCGTGGTCGCCGAGCAGCACCGGCAGCGTACCCTTCGCGAAGAGCAGCTTCTCGAGCGTATTGAAGACGTATTTGCCGTTGAGAACGGCACCGACGCCGTTGAGCGGCGCCGGAAGATCGACGAAGTGGAACTCTTCGAAAACGGGCTCGCTGCCGCTCCAGCGCGGCGAAAAACCCGGTGGGAAGCCCCACGTCAACGTATGCGGTTGCCAGAGCACGCGATCGGCGATGCCGACGTCGGCCAGCAGCTCGTGCACGTTGGCATAGCCGCCGAAGAGCGAATGCAGCCCCGTCTCGAGCCAGTCTCCGTCGCGGTCGCGCCACGACGAGAGTTTTCCACCAGCGATCGTGCGTTTTTCGAGGACCAACGCCGTCTTGCCGGCATCCGCGAGATACTTCGCGGCGGCAAGACCGGCGGGACCCGCCCCGACGATGAGGACGTCGGGTTCGGCGGTTGCTATCAGAGCACGAACTCCTGGAGACCGGCGGCGGTCGGCAAATCGACGGGCATCAGGCCCGCGATGATGATTTCTTCGTATACGTAGCGCAGGGCGCTGGTCGTCGCCAGCACGGTGGCCGAAACGGTCGATCCGTCGTAAGCGGCGTTCGAGACGGCGGGCGACGCGTTCAATTCGGCGAGCAACTTGGCCGGGTCCACGATCCCGCCCACGATGTTGCGAACCGGAACGTCGAGGGCAACGGTCGTCACCTTGCCGAGGCCTTTTTGTTCGAGCCGCTCGACGAGCCGGTCGATATTCCCGGGGAATTCATACCCGAACGTGATCTTACCCGAGGCCGTATCGAGCGACACGGCGGACGTCCCGGGCGTGCGCAAGAAGATAGTCCGCGCGTCGTACGCTTGCGCGGGGGTCCCGAGTGCCACGGGAACCGTAATCGATGCAGAGGCCGCCATCGTTTGCTCTCCTGAAATTCCGGGGCCTCGCTGCCCCGAGCGTAACTATAACCGGA
>Ga0209611_10007515_pt1 | contig 17427 bp, 7 predicted proteins | sample S1TSphgellanicum_3_FD_187693 | JGI IMG/M metagenome (GOLD analysis project Ga0209611, IMG submission 187693) | Host-associated microbial communities from peat moss isolated from Minnesota, USA - S1T2_Fc - Sphagnum magellanicum MG (SPAdes) (version 2) | ecosystem: Host-associated > Plants > Peat...
CATTGCAACTAGAATCAAAGAAGGTATTTTGTTTCTTTTGTTTGTCCGAAAAGATCTCCCATACCTTGATGCCTTTTGTTGTTGATGCCTTTAGTATTTTTGAAAAGTTTTTCATGTATTGGGTGTACCAATGTGGTTTTGTAATGTTTAAACTTCAAAGACTAAAATTATTGAATATTGAGCAACTTTTCCATTGAAAATTAAAAGTTAAAAATTTAAGGGAAATTGGGGTGCATTTTTGGTGTTTTAAAAAAGTCCTTAATGAGTAGGATTTTATAGAGGGCATTTCATAAATTTTGGTGTCAAAGTTTTCATCTCTTTGTGATGAAAGGAAAATGGCATGTTTCATTTCATCTCTAATTTAATATCTATCACATCATAATATAATTAAATGGTGAGAAAATAACATAAGACATTAAAGGTGTTTTTTTTAATTGCATGGGAAAGTAAGATTATGTTCCATGGGTCATTTTGGGATGGGAAACCAAAAGATTTTGGGGGGGGGATGGGTGGGACATAGACATAAGAAGAATTAAAAAATGAAAACCAAAAATTTTAATTATCGCAATCCATGCAATAGAAACTTGTCAGGATAAATGTGATGGGCTTGTGAATTAAGTTTTTCAAGAAACTCAAGGATGAGAGTGAGGACACATAATGGAAATGCATTTTACAAATAAAAGGGTGAAAGCATGGTGTTTTATTAGAAAAAAGTTGACCAAACAATATCAAGTTTAAAAAGTCATAGTTTTTCATGAAAACATGAGAAAGTAGATTTTTTTTTTACTTAAATTTTCATTTTAAAACCATGGTGCTTTCCATTGGGTTTGTATTAAGTTGAAACCAAAATTTGAAAAACTTTGGAATAATAAAAGTAGGGAACAAGTATTTTTGAATTTGATTGGCCAATATGGTGTTCAAAAGTACTTTCTCATTAGAAAATTTGATGAAATAAATTTGTGTGAAGTTATAACATAAAAATCATTGTATATTCAAAGGAAGGAAAATAAATAATCTTACTTTATTTTTGGTAGAATATAATTGACACATATTTGAAACAAATGTTACACTACAAAAAGTAAGCTTCAACAGCTACTCACAATTTAAAAACTCTACTTGAAACCTATTTTTACAACATAAAAGTTAAAAATAAAATAATGGTGAAAAAGTTTTCTTTTTTCATCATTTAAGTAAAAATATTAAATATATTTATGATGGGTTTTAGTTCTACTTCTTGTTAACTTGACAAGTAGATTGCAAAGGTAATTAAATTGTACACTTCACCATGCTTTCACCCAAAAGACTATTAAATTGGACTAGTGACATGAATTTATTTTATTTCTATTTTTTACAATTCCAAGTCCATGTGTATATCTAATGAATTTAGTTATGGCTTCAAGCTAGGACAAAGTTTGCACAATTAAAAATTAGTCCTATGCACTTGCAATGTTGAATGACATCAAAGATGCTTCACATTAAATACTTTTTTGAATAGCATCATTGAAAGTGATAATATTGTTTGTAAGTTTTCCTTTTTAGATAACAAAACTTATAGATTCATACAATATATTAACAATTTTGGTATCATCACTTAAAGAAAAACTATCTTTTTGTGACTTGTTTTATGCAATTACACATGTTGTATGCAACTACAAATGTCGCATACAACATGTGTGATTGCATAAGACAAGTTACAAAAGATAGGTTTTCTATTTAGTTTACATAATTTCTTGGGGAAGTCACTTCCATTTTATTTCAAATGGTGGGCAATAAAATATAGCTTGCAACTTATTGAAATAAAATAACTTATATAATTTATTTAAGTATAAACAAGGTGCCAATAATTCTACATATATATAACATGCTTAAAATATTTCAAAATATATTTGAAATATAATTAAAATATATCATTATTTCATAACATATTTAAAAATACCCTTTTATTTCAAATGTCCTTAAAATATGCATGTCCCTTTATTTCCCTCAACATAATTTCAAGCGATAAATTTAGGTATTTTGACAAGTTTATTTTCAATCATCATTTTTAGAGAAACATTTTAACCATGTTTTATATAATCAAGTCACAACCAAGCTATATACATTGGAGAAATTTAGCATTGGGGATTTTTGTGAAATATAAAAATATACCAAAAGTTTGATGTTAGTTTTGGTGATGTTTAGCTTTTGTGTGGGGTTGTGGCCTTGATAAGAAAAAAACATGAAAAATGATAGTGTGGTCATGACGCAAAGTGCATTGGTCAAAATAGTAGGCTTTTCTAACATAAAATGTTTGGATAAAGATGAACATGGTGCTTAAATTATAAAGACATTAAACTCATTATGGCATGCTTGGAACCCACCATGCTTATGGGCAAAGCTTCAAAAAATAATTGTGAGGCAAATGCATGTTAGGGTGGACCAGTTTTGTCATGACAAAGTTCTTTTTTTTTTAAAGTGATGTACATTGCAATTATTATATGTTGTTGTATGTGTTAGGATTTATCAATAAAGTAACATTTTTAGATTACAGATTTAAATATACATGTGTCAATTGATTGTTAAGTAAAATGTCTAAAATAACCAAAGTTATGGACATTTGAAATTCAAATTACAAGATGTTCACAAGCAAAATTTAAGTTTTTGGATTTTGATGAGAGTTAATAGTTGGATTTTAAACTTGTTAGGGACTTGGTTTTAATTAGAAAATGTAATGAAAAAAAGTATTGAAAAGTACTGTATCAAATTATATGAAATATTGAGTTATAAAATTTTGTTTGGGTGTAAAAATTAGTTGTTTTTGAAAAGTTCATAACATATTCAAAATAAGGTGGTTCATGTTGGGATTTAGCATACATGTCTTATTCTATGACCTTTACATGTGTTTATTTTCCAATGAAATAAAAACTATAAGACCTTAGGAATAATAACCCTTGTGCTTGAGTCTAGTTGTGACATGATGTAAAAATCTCCAAAATGATTTTTTTGGGGACTATTTTATTGGTCAATTTTGGTTCACCCCAAATTGCCAAGACTTTGTGGACATTTCAAAGGTGTAACATTTCAATCCAAACTTATTTTTTAAAAATTGGAGTCAAAGTTTCCATCTCTTTGTGAATTTTATTTTTTATTACGTATTTACCCTTCAAAAGGAGAATTTACAGTCACATTTAGAAACAATTTTGGTGGGAATGATAAGGTTTCATTAACATGCAACCATAGTTGTTGTAAAGGAGAGCAATATGCTTCACAAAACTAAAGATGCCAAGGTCATCATTGTGTAAAAAGACATATTGGTAAAACTTTTATCTTTGGTTATTTTGATTCCAATGGTTATGGTAGTTAACAACTAATTATTTGTGATGACTAGTTCATTTTACAATTAATGAATAATAATTCTCAAAGTCAAGTTCCATGCAAAATATGAAATAAATCATAACTTGTCCTTATTTAATTATAGGAAATTTAACCAACATGTGAACATGAGGACGAATTAACCATGGAAATATATTAAGTTCAATTGCAAACAATGAAACCCAACTAAAAGCAAAACAATATTTGAAAATGCATTGAAACAACTTTGAAATATTTTGTAAAACAACCCAGAAACCATGGATAAATTCAAGACAATAAGAGCTAATGGCACATCCTTTTGAGTCTTTCGAAATCTTGTTATGTTGACATGAGAGTTCAAGATTGGTCAAATATAAAGCATAAATTTTATTTCAATAATCTCATAATTGGCATGCTACAATTTTTTTTAAAAACATTAGTTACACTATTTAAAAAGTGCTTTTGACTATTTTATATTAATTAAACTATTTAAAAATAATAATCCAAACGTTACATTGATCTATTAAAAAAATTCTTGTATAAATTCATGAAGCGTTCATAAGATTAAAAATTAATACATGAATTTAATCATGTAAACCTCAGTAAAAATTACATGTCAGTTAGCTCATATTAGCTTAAAGCTTGTGAAGCTCACATGTGAACAATGGTAAAGCTTAACAAGAGAGACATACACAGGAACAATGAAGTCCGCAACATGCGAACAATTGCCCTTAGAAAGTCGTCGTAGTAGTCTGAATCAAAAGGGACACGAATTCCGCATGCAAACAATGAAGTCCCTGCACAAGATCCATGCAAAGACAACAATCACTACCACTAAAGCTTAGCTCTAGGCTATAGAAAACGAATCCTGATGCTGCTGTTGCTGAATCCTGATCATGATGTTGCTTCTTCCTGCTGCTAGCGGCTGTGATGCATTCATTAATTGAGTAACAATGTGATTCTTACAGATCCCATGAGCTTGATTCACACGCTTATGGTGCTAATTAATTAAGCTGCTTTTGTCAAAACCAACCAACCCCCCTCTCCAGCCCCCACTGGCAGCGACAAATTAAGGTAAATCAGATGACAGACATTCTTCCAATTCTTAAACCTCGTGCCGAATGAATACTAAAGTGCAACACCCAACACGTGCTAGCATCAGGCTTTAGTAAAAGGCATCAGGGTAGTATAATAACTTCAGTTACATTCAGAGTAGTAGTAGTAATAATCAGCAGCATTTCCTAAGAAACCGCTGTTGTTTGTTGTTTGATTGATTTTCTCTTTTGTATTGCCAGGGCCCGCTCCGACAACAACAAGCAACAATAGTAACAGCAGCAGCAGCTCTACCTACCTGCTTTCCTACCTGGCTGATCTTATGGTGCATTCACACTTGATGTTAAGTCAATGTTAAATGAAAATCTAGGTGGCATCCTAGGTGGCATCCAATGTTAAATGGGTGATAGCTTAATGTTAAGTGATTGGTAGCTTACCATAAAATGTTCATCCTAAGTATGTGTAAGTCCTAAATGACTAGCATGGTGTTAGGGGACCCCCTAACACCAAGTGTGAATGCACCTTTATTGTTTTTTTTCCCCTTTCCATTGTTTCCCCCATCTCCCTCCTACCGTCCTCTTCTACTCGTGTAGGAATTAAGGGAATTACCAGTCTTGTCTGGTTATTTCATTTTTAATAACCAAAGGGTACATTTTTTTTTTTGAATTTTTGAGGGATCACACAGGTTATCAATATCAGTATCAAAAAAATTGGGTGCAAGTTAAGTTATCCAAAAAAAATTGATTTATAACTGGCAGTTATGCATGTAGATAGGTTATCAAATAATTGATTAAACTCCAGTTAACCCACCGGTTATGTGGCGGTTAAAGGGTTTTTAAAAATAAAGAATAAAAAGTGATTTTTCTGTTATTCTAATTTATTCTAATTAATATTTAATGATTATCAAGTCATCCAAGTAGGATTTTAGATTTTGAAAATTCAATACCACATTATTAACCAGTTATCGAAAATCAACAACCGACTGGTAGGTTATTAATAACTAGCTTGGTAACCAGGTCAAAAAATCAATAACCAGCCCACACTGGAAAGAAATTACCTACTGGTTGTTTGCTTTCTTTTTCTTATGGTCATATTAGTTAGGTAGATAGTTTTTAAAAAATGGCAACTGAGAGAGCTAACCACCCTAATCGCACATTCCTCTTTGCTTTTTTTGGGTGTTGAAAACAGAGTTCCAAACCAGTGTTGGTCTAGTGTTGGTCTGGTACATAGTAGTAGGCTTGCGCCTGGAGTAGCAAGGAGCCTACGAGTCTCATATGAGCCAAGGCAATAACCAGCCTTCTACAAGCATCATCAGCCTGGGTAGCAATATGAGGTAATACCAGCTTTGTACCATTCGTCTCATATGAGCCAAGGCAATGCCAGCCTTCTACAAGCATCAGCCTGGTGGCAATGTGAGGTAATACCAGCTTTGTACCACTCTTATGGTATCAATATACCAGGTATTATGTACCTGCCTCATACCAGCCAAAAATCAGTCTTGGACCCAATACCAGGATCAGACTGGTGTTCAGAAAGGTTTAATAAAGTACCCAACTCCAGTACCAGCCTGGTATGACAGAAAAAAGATTGGTAGCAATATATACATGCCACCAGTGAATTTTCTTTTCGCGAAATTTTGGGACATTAAAGATTTTGCCACAATAACAAGGCTCTTGCACCCAGTTCAAAGGCTTTTTCTGGGAAACAAAATGACCTATTGTCACCACATTTATGAGGAGCAAAAAAAAAACTTGAAGTTGCCATATTTTGACAATAGGTTTTAGCTTGTTGCCAAAATACAGCATAATTCCCTATTAAACTTTTCTTATTTCCTCTCTGACCTGTAGCCAAATTTGGCTATGTCCTCTTGTGGATGATTAGCCAACCCACCTACCTACCTACCTACCTACCTCACAAATTTGAAAAAGAAAAGTAATGACCACCACCTCCCACCCATCTTACACCATTTAATCAAGGTTGTCAAAATTTCACTGATGGTAAAACTTAAATCTAATAAAGGTTACTTTGAAGCTCCGTCCAAACCAGAGTTGGGCAGTTCTTGACTTGCATTAATAACCTCTGGTTCCAGTTCTAATAAATACATTAGATCAGTTCCAAGTCTGGTTCTTCAAAAAACAAAATCCTCCTATGTTGTTGGGCAAAAATATAGCAGTTTTTGGGGTTGTCAAAATTCGAAAAAATTTAATAAGTAACCACCAGATTTCTAAATTTTTGATTCCAGTAGAATATGCAAAAATTTAAAAGGATGCTTTCATATTTCATTTATAGCCAAATTTGGCAAAATATGCGGATGGATGAGTGTAACTTTTGCTATGTCACAGAGAATTCACCAAAAACAACATTCTCTCTCTCTTTGTAAGTCTGTACCATAGTAGGGTTGTCAGGTCTCTCAAATCGAATACTTTTTTAAGATTTTAAGATTTTATTTTTTACTTTTAAGATTCCATTTCAAAAATAGATTAAAATTCCCAAACATTCCAAAAAAATGCTTCATTTTCCATCACAAAAAATATATTCCTTTGAAAAAGCTATTTTTTGAAATTTTGAGCAGGTCTAAAAATAATATAATTTCTGCCAAACTTGCTATTCCACTACTCTAGTACTGTGTATTATGGTCTTATTTTTGCTTTCATCAGACTGTGTTAGCAAACACATTGACTTTAGATGTCAAACTAGGCAATTGAACTAATAAGATCCCTAATGTGAAGGACCACAAGATGTGGGGGTTGTTGATTAAGGACCCAGAGATTATATGATGAGTTAATGGGTTAATTGCGTGTAAGTGATTAAACAGAGCAAATAAGATGACATAAATGGAGGATTAGAGATTACACACTTATGAAAGTGCATAATAATTTCTTTGTGATCCTGAAGATATACTTGTGTACTACTACTGCCTGACTCCAAACCCAGAAAATATTCTATGCCATCAGGTAACAGGTCTGTTCAGAGACTAGAGAAGAATCTCAATTCTCTCTACTTACTTAAATTGGCAGTGTACACAACAACAACATGGTGATCACACACTTCATACAAACTTATCCAGAAAGTCATCCTGTCTTTGGCCCCCAGTTTTGATTGACCCTTCTTTAATCCCTGTTTAATCCCCAATGTGAATGAGTCAGTGGCCATGGTGAACCCACACCGACCAACGCACCACGCAAAGGATGCATGGTAAGTGGTAGTCGTAAAGAAGAAAAAACCCTGTAAATAAAAATCAAGGGGTAGTAAGTAGTAAAGGGGTTTTGATTGCATTCCTGTTTGTAGCTAACCATCATGGTTAACTCAGTGATTTTCTTTACAAACAACCTGCTTGTTGCTTAGTAAGTACTAAACACAGCCCTTACCTAGGTATGAACCATCTACTTACCTAGTACCTAGTCACCTATATTCCTAACTATCTACCTATATATAGAACCTAATTCTTAGAGAACGGGGTTACCAAGGTGAAACCAGATATTAACTCAGTTGAGGTTCATCCACAGCTGGGTTCATAACAAATATCGAGTGCATGGTGCATTGGTGGGTGCTGGTTCACTCTCACCCAATTTGAATCTAGCCATAGTGTAAGGAAAAACTGGGTTTGGCTTCATGAAACTGGGCATCAGCGTTTCAAAATCTAATCCCCCATTTCATCCCTGATTTGGGTGCAGGTACTTGTCAAGTGAACAAAATTGGGTACCATTTTCATGAAACTGGGTATTTATTCAGTTCAGAAGCGGCCAGCTGCTGCTGCTGCTGCTGCCGCCATCCCAACAACTACTTAAAAAGGTAAAAGATCTGAAGCAACAATTCTTTTCAGACTCCTTCTGGACCAAGAAGACCAACACTCCAATTCTATCCCATGACAACAACAACAACCAGCTTTTGTCCTCCCATCATCTTCCTCCTCCTGCCTCTGTCTTCTGGAGGGATTCTGATGAGTGGGTGTTGGGTACCTGGTCTCCCTTTGGGCTACAATTAGAGGCAAAAGGATAGAGATGTCTTTTGACAGTTCCTGTTCCCCATTGACACCATCAACATTGTCTGCACACCCTCAACTAATAATCTATTCCATAATCCAACATAATCCCACTACTCTCCAGTCCTATGCTCAACAGTATTGGGAGGTTACTCTCTTTGTTTTAAACATGGAACCGGTGGATAAAAGTAGGGTGTAGATACCCATGTCCAGTTGTTTCTTTAATTACCTCTGTTTGCAGCCAAATCCTCCCTAGGAAGATTTAGCAACATATATATGGGGCTATAAATTAGATATAAAGTATAAATCTTTCATCGTTCGTCTTTTCTTTTTTTGGTGATTTTCTCCTCTCTTTTTTTCCTGACTTCTGATTATTGAAAACCTCCAAAATCAATTCATTTGGAATTTTTTAATTTCCTTTTTTGCAAAATTATGCCAATATCTGGACCATTAAGAAAGATTGCCATTAACTAGATGGTTCTCAAAAATCATGGAACCAGTTTTGAGTCTTAACTGGGATTGAAAAAAATCCAAAGATTCGCCTGTGCTAAACTGCAATTCTTTTCATGAGAACCATCAGTTCTTTGAAAAACTTTCAAAAAGTCCTCAAGCCAGCAGAGGCTCTTTTGATTCTGGAAATTGATCTCTGGTTCTGGACAAGATGCCAAAGCCTAAGGCATGAGTCCAGAAATGCCAAACTAGAGTCCAGAAAATTTGGATCAAATCACTTTTACTGGCGTCTTTTCCACACAAAAAACACAAGTTCAGAAATTTGGATCAATCACTTGAATCAGCTTTAGCAGTTACAACCAATGAGGTTGAGATTACTCCAGCAGCATGGTATTCTAAAAGGGCTGATTCCTCTCTACTTTGTGCCCCTTTTGCATCATCATTAACAAAAAAAGCCTGCATGTGATCATGTGTGTCTTAGAGCATCTCCACCACAGCAATAAAATGCCCCATATAAAATAATATTCTGGATGAAATATAGTAGTCAAATATTGTGAAACTCAAATTGGACTACTAAATTTGCCCTAGGGGAGAGTCAATAAAAGAAAATGACTTTGTTTCTGATTGGCCAGCCATAATGCTTGACCTCGGTAGTCTCTCACTTTGTATTGTTCAGTCTTTCATGTTTCTTCCTCAGAGAATAATTAACATTCAGTATAAGAGAATGTGGGTTTTTTCACACAAAAGGTCACATGAGCTTACAACACATGTGAGCCAAATTTTTTGACTCCATTCATTACAACGTATGATATGTGATGTTTATTGTGGCTGTATATTATATTAAAATGACAATTTAACTTAAGAATATGGCTATGTGGGAAAAACCACATTCTCTTTGTAGTGATTCTATGTTAGATGTGGTAAGAAGATAGAGCTCAAATAGGGGCATGTGGGTGGAGATCATGCTCTTACTTTTGAATATATAAGTGGAGACTAGTACTGTCCCTTTCAACAATGGGTACTACATTATTTCATAAGAGTCCCTATAAGGCTTTTACTGGCTCATTCTTTCATGGATTAAAACTATCATTGGCATCCATGAGCTAGTGGCACACTTGTGAGATGATAGTTAGGTGTTTCATGGATGAGAATGATAGTTTTAATTTGGAGTGGAACTCAGTCATAAGGTGTTTTGTTGTGATGTTTGGAGTTTGCAAGCACAGATCATTTTAGTGTTTTTGATGTATTTAATTGACTATATATGACACCAAAATCTGGGTGAAAGTGAGGGGGGTGTGTTTTTATAACACAATAACAGCAAGCAAGCAAGCAGGAATCAGGATGTCCTGAAGACAGACTTCAGACTCCTCCAGAGAGTGTACTTATGAGAACCCTCAACAGCAGCAGCAGCAGCAATCCTGATGGGAATGAGAGAGAGAGAGTCCCCCTGAGAATTGACTTTGGAAATTCCCCAAGAAGGAACTCTACCCAAGAAGATCTGCTCTCTGGATTTAAATCAACTCTGCAAGTGAACCCTCCTCCTGAGTCCTCCCCCACTTTAATGGCCTCCTCTAAATGAACTAATAAGTAGGTCAAAATTTGCACATCACAAATTACCCTTCAATTGGTAGTAGCAAGTAGTTCTGGGCTACTAGGTAGGCTAGTAGTACTATGTTACCTGACTGCCTGAGCAATTGTCTGTACTTTGTTTTCTGATTGCCACCAGCTTCACCTTACTTGTTTTAAACCCCTGCCTGAATACAGACAAAGGGTTATATAGTATTAGTGTACTAGAAGGGTGTTTGAACTGGCTTTGTGTGGAAGTGTGAAGCAAGAATGTTATGATGAATGAAATTGTTGGATTTGGTGGTCTGAATTTTATTTTTTTTCCTCCCTTATGTTGAGTGACCTAACAGTTAAATGTGTACTAGGGTTAGGTAGGCTTGTGAGACTTTTACACCACCCATGGAAATGGTATGGTAGAAGAAGGTATCATGATTTTCAATGCTCAGCAAAATAAGATTGTGTGTAAGGTTGAAAATTGTTAGAAATTTTTATGAATCCTGCTACATCTTGGCAACCTAATTTTGTCTAAATATAACAATTTCAGATTGTTTTTTCTTTGAAATCTGGTAACTTTTGGCAAATGCTTTTTGGTACAACTCCTTTTTATGAATCACATTGGATCTTTTGGTCACCAATTGACAAAAATGTACCCAAAAAAACAACATTCATTAACTACAATACACATAATTTGACTTCTCATACAACATTATTAGATTACTCTAAAACGGGAGAAAAACATAATAATTTCAAAGCTATGAAAAAAGTCATTTTTTTTGAAAGAAATTAATTATTCAATGTGGAGCTGATGATGGTATGCGAAACTTTATCTAATTTGTCCTATATGAAACATCGAGGGTTAAATTTTACTTTTTAAGTCTTTTAAAAGGATGTTTTGTTTTCACTTTTTTCTTTCATTTGAAATTTGTATATTGTTCAAAGTGGAAACTAAGTTTTAGAGAATCTTTTCAAAACCAAAGGCAAAAAACTTACCAAGTTGTCTCTACCTACAAAGAAATACTACTCAGCTACAGGATGAACAATTCACAAAGAGAATGAAAATTGCTGCATCAATTATATCTCTTTTGGTTGATATGGTAGGCCAATGGTAGGCACTTCAAACTTTGAAAGGTTGAAGAGTCAATACATGCCATTTGATCTTTTATAATACTTTCACAAGGATATGCAATTGTTGGACCAAACTTGCTTAAGTGACTTGCCCACAAAGTCTTGGCCAACCTTGTATGACCAAAGTTGGATTAGTTGGTCACCATTTTTTCTCCCCTCTTTGGATCCATATATATGATTTTTTAAATCATTTTTTCAAATAAAAAGGATTGATTTTTATATTAAAAAGTATTGTCATCAAAGGTATATAGTTAACGTCTCATTTGTGCCATGCCAAAAGTAATTTATACGCACAATAATTTTCTCATTTGTGCCATGCCAAAAGTAATTTATATGCACAATAATTTTCTCATTTGTGCCATGCCAAAAGCAATTTATGTGGAGAATAATTTTCTCACTCGTGCCATGCCAAAAGTAATTTATGCGCAGAATAATTTTTTCGATAAGCCTTGCCTTTTCCGGGAATAATTGAGAATCATATCCTTCAAAGTTTCAACAATATAGGGTCATATGTCGTATATCCCGAGGTTCAGATGAACTCACAACAATGGCCCTTTTATGTTTTGTGTGAGGGGGGGAAGTAGATGCGGAGCTTTTCCATCACCCAATGAAAACACTTGGTCATCATCCGTGCTTGTTTATTCCCCCCCCCCACCCTAAGGATAGAGGGGACAAAAGGGTTTGACAAATTCTCCCTATTATATCTTGCCGGGTACTCTGCTTCCTATATTCTATGAATCCTTGTGTGACTTTGTGTCAACAACAAATTGTTTGCTCTTGTCATCATGTCGTAATTTGTGTCACAATGCCGTAATTTGTGATTAGCAATCCCTATCCTTGTCTTGGCATCTAGTTCCACAAAGAGTTTTTCTTTTGCCAAAGCTCAATTTAGAACTTTTCAGTTTCATGCTATTTAAATGCTATATATACTTCATTGAAAGTACTCTTTAGAGATCACCGTCAAGGGTTTTATTTATAAAGGATTTTGTGATGTACTCAAAGTGCATTTGTCCATAAAATAATTTATTCTAATTTTCTTTATGCGAGATATGAAAGTAGGGAAAAGAAAAAAAAACACTTCCACACATACTAAAACTTATCATAAAAATCTGGCAATTTGGAAAAAAAAATCCTTTGAAACCTGAAGGATTTGGGCTATTGTTTCTATGAAAACCCTTTGTGTAGGTAAAAATTTGGCAAAATTTCACCATATTGCTCTGGGTGGCGATGCTCTTAGGCTCTCATAAAAGTTCAAATAGAGTTTGAACCATCAAAGACATGTGTCTATACTGTGTGTTTCAAAACATACCTAGTAACTAACTCATGCAAAACCTGACTCACTTAAGTAACACAAGAGTGACGCTTTAGGGATGAGGCCCTTGGTTAGACAATATACATTGTAAAGAGAGCCAGAAATAACTAGTAACTGGTTTGTTGAGGTCTTAGAAACCCAACTAATAACTAACTAAACCTCAGAATGAAGAGTCTCATCCAAGGATGAGAATAATGTAGTGATGACTAACCCTTCATGAATGTAAATGAATACGTGGATGTTTGTTGAGGAGGGATGAATGAATAAATTTTTTAACAACTCAAGTTTAGGTGGGTCTTGTTGTTAGGCTTGTTTTCTTTCATTTGTCAAATGTTTGGATTATAAGTATGTGTTCTGTGCAGTCCTGTACAGCATGATACCGCATTATGATGTAATTAAATCCATTACATGAATTCATAAGAACCCATCCATATGAATGGTTCCAAAACTTCTTATGCATGTAAAACTTAAATCATCATCATCATCATCAAGCTCTCCTGACACACAACAGGATGATGGCCTCCTGAGATAGCCTAACATGGGTTGAACAGTTCAATGATCTTAATAGGATGAAAGTTATTTGGGGGGACTGCAATTTGGGCCCACTCACTCACCAGTGTGACTATTATTATAGCAATTTCAACAACCAAACATGAAATATGATTTGTTCACCCATCTTTCTTCTGAGCTTTGTCAATATGAAGTCAAATTCCACTGGGTTGATGGGAGGGGGGGATTTTGGAAGCTGCTAACCAATTTCACAAATTCATGTTTTAGGTCAAAAACCCAACTAAGGTAGCTTGGCTCCTCTATATATTAAGATAAATAAATAAGTAAATAACTAAGATAGGTGTTTGTTTGTTTGTTGGCCTAAACCCTACCAAGGCAAAGGATATTGTATTTAGATTCATTATAGAGTATTCGTAGCTTAAGGGATTTTGGCCCCTAGGTAATAATAGGTCTATTTTTATGAGGATTTTTTTAAGATGATATTTTGGCTTGTGTTGAAACTTGTGATTAGTTTTAGAGTTATAACATCTTGAGGGATTTTGGTTTCTTTTAGAGTATTTTTTGAAGATTATATTTTGGCATGGTGAAATATTTGAGTTTCCATAATTCTTCTTTTGCATTAAGATACTTTTCAATGTAAACGGCAAGGCCATAGTGTGAGACACCCCTTATTTGATTTGTTGGAATGTGACCGTTTCCCTACCCTCCCAAACTGTCAGAGGGCAATCTTCTTTTTTTGACACCATGAGAAACTCTTTGATGAGGCATTGTGCAGATTTGTCATTCCACAATTTTTGGATCAACAGAGCAAAAGTCATTGGATTTACTAGAGTGATTTTTTGTCTTTGAAAATCAATTCTAAACCTTCTTTTTTTAAAAATTCCACAAGAACTCTGAAGTTAAGATAACTTCAACTTGAATAGTATTGGGATGGGTTAGGAGACCGTTTGAATACTTGGGCCAACTGTAGAAGGTCCCACTAGTAACTCATCAATGAAAAAGGAAATAGTTGTTGGAGGAAGCAGCAGAGTAGTTATGGCTTGTAAGGGAGATATTATAGGGGTCCTAATTCTTGAAAGTTAGATTGCAACCCCAAAGGACTCATAAATTTGCACCATGTCAGAATTAGTCAACACTTCTTTCAAAGCTACTATACAGTTGGGTAGGTACACTAGATTAAACTAGAGATGGAGATGGAAGGCATTTTTATTCACTTCAACTCACTTTCTCTTCCTTAGACCACATTCATCCATGTTCTTCTCAAAACAACAATCAAACTTCTTCCTTATTAATATTTTAATTATATCGACATAGTTGCCCTCTAACTTAAATGTAATTTTAAAAAATACTTGATAATTTCCCCCTTATCAATTCATGCTTGTTTTTCTTCACTTGAACAACTCATTAACTTAAGTATGGAGTCCCTTCAAAACATGATGTAAAGTACATATTCCAACACACATCCTATCTAGAATTTTATTGAAACGAATGGTCCCCCTTAGTTACACTCACATCCCCTTTGTTTGGCATTGGTCCAAGCATGGAAGATGGCTTGCAACCTTGTCATTACCATCTCCAATATGAATTTGCCATCACCCTATTGCTCTTACGTGTTTATTTTTTATAAAAGTACGCCCACAACAATGAACATTGTATTTTAAACATGATGATGGTTACGATGTGGATTTTGCTTCATGCATAGTCTGATAAGTTGGATTTGATGTTTTAAACCATTCATCAATCAAGTCCATTGTAAAGGCCATCATTTTGATTAGGAGCCATGTATTTCAAATATGTATATAATTCAAGTATAAGCGTATGATTATCATATACATCCATGTAAGTGTCTAATTTTGGATGTGTAAGATTAAAGCACACAAAAAACAATTACCCAATTTTACATATTGTGTAAAACCATATGAATAAATATAAATAAATAAATAAATAAATAGAGGAAAAAGTATAGATTGTCAACATTGAAGGCCTCACCATCATTCAAAACAACAAAAAGATGAAATTGAGGACTTACAATTATAATTTGCACAATACTTGGTTTTTTCAACAATAAGACAACACCATAACAATAGCATGTGCAATATAACAAGGCGTGGAGTTCACCTTAAATAAGTCGTTGATGAAGTCAATGTTAAGAATCATAAGATAACCACAATGCCATGACCTACACTTGCCGAAAAATGTAATTGAAAAGGGGTAACGTGGAGGAACTCACTCTAAACTTTGATATGCAAAACCACAATGTAGGGAGTTACAATACAACCATAAAAAAAAGAACACAATGACAAAGAGGGTAAGGTATAATGAGCTCACCTAAAATAGGTCATTGTTGAAGCTCGCAACAAATCAAAGAGTTGCAAGATAACAACAACACCACTAGTTGTACTTTTTTTAAAACCTATACAAAGGAAAACAAGGTTGGGGGAGTTCACAAGACCGGAATGAAAGGGACTTTGCAAGGTATCATTCCTATATACTTAGTTCTTTATCTTCTCTCCTATTTACCTCCCTATTTTTTCTTGGTCTCTATCATTTGCCCCTTTTCCCTTCCTTTTTCATTCTTTCTTTTTCCAACCAATTCCATTTCTTCAATCATTTGAATCTTGGAGAGAGAACCCAAAAAAGAAATGAAATTTGCATATTTAAATAATAATGTTTGTAATATAATGAAGGTATTACACCATAATTTACACTAACATTACAAAAAAACATATGCATGACATCATGGAATTGTACTTGTGTAAAAACTTGGGCATGTAAATGTAAATGAATAACATTTGCATTGTTTTATACATGTTTCATGACCATTTACACTTACATGGACAACACTAATTAAAGGATCTTAGATTTTTTCATTTTAAAAAAATACAATGACAATTGATATTTTTTTGTTCAACAATGATGGGTTAGTGGAAAAGTTCAACGATTATTTCAATAAGAGGGGTGAATCAAGTTAATATTTTTCCTTTCCTAGGTTATTAGCTAACTCAAGCTTTAAAAAGCCATTTCTAGAACCTTTTTTAGTGAGGAAGAAATGTTAGGCCTTCATTAAATGAATGAAAAATGGTTGATAAAACTTGAAAACCACATTTTTAAAGAACATTTCCATGAATGAATGAATGAAATTTAAAGATAGCAATTTCCTTGGATGAATGAAGGAGAATTTTAAATAACATTTTTATTGAAAATTCTTTTTTTTGAAATTTAACGAATGACATGGGTGGTTGTAGGGGTCTTCAACACAAAACCCTCCTCCCCTTCTTTCAAAACAACAAATGAAACTTTAAATTTATGACCATCACAAAATCCTCCTTAGAATGTAAAATGAGCAAATATGGGGTGTAAGCAAGATAAAGTGAACAACTTGATTACCTTGTCAAAATTGGAACAAGTAGATTTTAAATAGCAATAAAACCCATTATTGAATTCTGGAACATTGAATGTTTTCATTTCAATGATTAAATATAATATATGGTTACACTAATGTGCATTGATTTTTATATTTCAAATTGTAAAAGTAGGTTTTAAGTAGGTTTTTCAAAATACAAATAACTTTTGATGTGAACTTTTCACTATGGGCTTTTGGTTTCAAGTAGGTGAAAGTAGTTTTTTACAAAAAGGAATTTTTTTTTTTTTATGACTTGCTAAAACATATGTTGATTTTCATTTCCTAACTTATGACATATCAATTTCATTAATTTTTTAAACCAAAAAGTAGGTTTGAACAAGTATAACACAAAATGCCTATCATATCATATGCAATTTATTTTTAGTTGCATGCAACACATGCAACAAATTTTTGGCTAAGTTGCATGTGACATATTGTAGACTAGTGGTACCCGTGACCTTTGGACACCCGTGGCTACGACACTCCAGCCACCCCGAATGCGCAGTGGTCCGAACCGACGTTGTGCGAGTATCAGAACTAGTCGTGTGTACCTTCAGGTTATCAATCTGGGTATTTACTCCCTTACTCGATGTGAGAAAACCCAAAACCCCGATTCTGACATTTTGAACCTTGGTTCCTGAAAGTTTTGGAAATTTCCGAAAACACGTTCCTCTATATAACCGCCGGTTCTTTCAG
>Ga0209611_10007516_pt1 | contig 17426 bp, 19 predicted proteins | sample S1TSphgellanicum_3_FD_187693 | JGI IMG/M metagenome (GOLD analysis project Ga0209611, IMG submission 187693) | Host-associated microbial communities from peat moss isolated from Minnesota, USA - S1T2_Fc - Sphagnum magellanicum MG (SPAdes) (version 2) | ecosystem: Host-associated > Plants > Peat...
ATTCGGTCAGCGCTTCGAAACCTCCCGTCAGGACATAATCAGCATCGCCCACGGAAATCAGATCGGCGGCATGGCCGATGGCGTTTGCGCCACTGGCGCAGGCATTGGCCAGGATAACGGAGGGACCTTCAAACCCGATGGTTTGTTGCAGGTTGAGCACTTGTTCGTGCGGAAGATAGCGCGAAACCTGGCTCAAGAGATGGGCGCGGTTGCGGGCCAGCACGTTTCTAAGAAAGGTCTCACCGAAAGCCATTCCGCCAGCCGTGGTGGAAACGGAAAGTGGTATGAGCGGGCACGTAGATTTGCCCGTCGTATCGAGGAGACCAGCCTGGGCGAGCGCCGCGCGCGCGGCCGGGATGGCCAACCGGGAGGCTCTTGATAATCGGCTCATTTTTTTGCCCGAAACATTCGGGAGCGGGGGAAGCATCGCGCTGGCAGCCCGGTGGCATCGGTATCCGGCTGTATCGAATAATTCCAGCGGCGCATCGGCGTCCCGCCCGGCAAGGAGTGCCTTCCACGACATAGGGAGATCCACGCCAAGCGGGGTAACGGCACCCAAACCGGTCACAACAATACGTCGATTCATTCGGACAGTCTGTATGAATTCCAGCTATTGAAGCACGCCTCGATAGACGGCTCTTGCGGCGACCGAGCCGCCTTTGAAATAAAACGTCGGTTGATAGAAAAAAGTCCTGCTGTCGACATCATATTTCAGGGTTTTGGGCGCATTCGCGTAGTTCGGATCGTAGACCCGATAGATGTACCTTTCGCCTTCACGCCAGCCGGCAAAGACGACAACCGCGTGGTTCATATCAAGGCTGGGAAAATTGTAGAGCCAAACAATCGTCGGATATTTTTTTTGGAGATCGTTAAAAATCTCTTCATTGAGTTGTGCTTCGATTTCACGATACACCGGAGCGATAATAGGCATCATGCCCGCGCGAAAATAGATCGGCCAGCCCAGGCCGATATTCGCCTGGAAAACGCCGGCCGAGGCGGAACTGATTTCACGGAGGCTATCGTAGCCGGGGAAAACAATTCTCTCCTTGTACGACAAGGCCGGAAGCCAGACGGAGCGTTCCGTCACCTGGCGGATGCGCTCCGCCAGCTTTTCTGAATCCAACGGCTTGGCCTCGGGATCGAAGCGGGCAAATTTCCAAAACTGCACGGCGGCGCGGGTGACGACAAAACACCGGCGCGTGTAGTTGCGCTTATGCTCCCGATCATGCGATGAATCGGCTTGCACACGGCCATCGACGTAATTCCAGACAGTCTCATTGGAAAAAGCGAAGGTATCGGTATCGAAATTGAAGGGCCTCGCAACAGGCGTCTGCGGAGGCTCATATGCCCTGGCCGACGGCCAGAGCAGAAAGGCGATCAGGAAAGAGAAGAGGACTTTAGTTCTACAAGACATAGCGTATCCGGACTGGAAAGCGTGCGCGGATGAAAAAGAAACTCATGAAGGCCATCAGGTAGTTGTGCCATGGCATCGCGTACTTCACCTGACTCCATCTTAAAAATCCGGTCGATTCCCCATAAAGTATCCGATGCCCGCCAGGCTGACAACTTCCGCCGCCGCTCCAGGTAGATCAGGCCAAGGATCCGCCACAGGATAAATGCGGGCGCCGGTTTGAACGAACGAGGCTGCCCCAGGCGAATCCAGCCTTTGAACCGCGGTCCCACGGTTTCAAGCAACGCGTGATAAACCATCGGATGCGCGTGCAAATGATGATGGGAGTTGATGAATCGGCATTCGAGACCCGTGGCCTGAAACAGTTCCCATTGCCGCTCGACCTCAAGACGCATCAGGGCTTGAGCTTTTTGTGAAATGCCGATCTGAAACCCGGCCAGCGCCGGCGATGCGCCCCAAGGCCAGGCCTCCGTCGTGGCCGGCCGGGAGTCATTCAAGTGAAGATGCCAGCCAATTTGCAGGGTGGGATGATTTCGCGCCCTTTGCACCGCATCGTCCGTGCCCGGCTGGGCCATCATCAGGGCGGCGCCGGATAAAGCTCCTGCAAGATGGGCATGAACGATGGCCTCATTAATCTCGTGCGTCATACCCAAGTCATCTGCAATAAAATAAACCTCCTTGGCCATACGAATGTTCCCATTTAGCTTGTATGTCGGTTATGCTATCGCAAGTTTTTCTAAACAGTGCCACGGTATTTGCTTCCGGAAGAAACCCTTTGAAATAGCTCAGCACGTCCTAATTGATTCGCATGCTCTTCGAGTTTCTTTTAATCACTTGGTCTGCCGCTGGAATTGTGTGGTGGATCATCGCCTGGCGCTTGGTCCTCATGACCGACCGAAACGGTTCGGCGACGCAGGACCCTCATTTGCCAAGGTCGCTTTCGATTTTCAAGCCGCTCCCTCTCCTTGGCGATGAAGGGCTTCAGGTTGAGGCGGTCGGGCTGGAATCCTTTATTTCGCAACTGGACGACAACGCGGAACTGCTGCTCGGCATTCATGAAGCGGATCGTGGGGTCGTCAGTCCCTTTGTAGAGAGGATGCGCCAGAAATATCCCAAGGCATGCGTTCGCGTTATCCACCGGTCCCGTCCCGACGACGTGGCAAATCCAAAAATCGCCTGGCAAAAAGTTCTGGCGCCGGAGGCCCGAGGCGATCTTTGGCTTTGGAGTGATGCCGACATCGTCGCTCCGCCCGGTTTTTTGCTAGCCGCGTGCCGGGACTATGAGCGCAGTGGAGCGCTTATGGTGACTTTTCCTTATGTCGTTCGCACCTTTCCATCGTCTCTGGCCTTGCTGGATGCCCTTTTCGTTAATGCCGAATTTTATCCCGGGGTGCTCTTGTTGCGTAAGCTCGGACAGATCGATTTTGGACTCGGAGCGGCCATGCTTTTTGCAAGGTCTGATTTTGAAAATCGGGTCGATTGCATGGAAATCGGCGCGTCCTTGGCAGATGATTTTGTCCTGGGTCAAAAATTAAGTCCTGTCCAAATCGGAAGCGTAACCTTGACGACGACCAGCTCTGCCGTCAGTGGTAAAGACGCCGTCCTCCATCATCTGCGCTGGAATAAGACGGTCCGTTGGAATCGTCCGCTGGGTTTTGCCGCACGTATTTTTGTTCTTCCCATGCTCGGATGGCTCATCTATCTCATCCTGCATCCGACTCAGCTTTTTGCCTGGGGCGGCTTTCTCGGCTTGATCCAAATGGAAGTCTTTTTTGCGGTTAACATTTGTCGAAAGGTCGGATGCCGAATCGGGGTGCGGAACTTGCTTATGGTGGAGATGTGGAGCCTATGGCGCGTTGGGGTATGGATAAGCTGCTGGTTTCCATGGCCCGTCAATTGGCGTGGTCAAATTTGGTGGGGTCCGCGGTGGACTGAACGTGAAAAGGAAACTACTTTGAATATGCCGGAAGTTGTCGGCGAGAGTTGGGGGAAGGACTTACCTGGGAATTTATGACATCAAAGGCATCCGCCGAGCCAGAAGATCTGGCCGAGCTTGAACAAAGGGCCGGCGCCCTTCGAGATGAGAACTTCGGCCCCGAAGTTTTTGTGCGAGGTGTCATTGAGGTCTCGAATTATTGCCGCCAGAACTGCAACTATTGCGGCATGCGTCGCGACAATCGGGGTTTGAAGCGCTTTCGCCTTAAACTGGAATCTCTCCGCGAAATCGTCCGGCACGCTCTTCCGGATATTATCACCGATCTTAACCTCCAGGCCGGAGAAGACCCGGTGGCCGTTCGCGAAATTATCCTGCCCCTTATTGAAACCATTCGCGAGGAAACGAACCTGGGCATTAGCGTCTGCCTTGGGACGCTCGATTCCAAGCTCTATGATGAGCTCAAGCAGGCGGGAGCAAGTTACTATATCATCAAGATGGAAACCGGTAATCGCGACCATTATCGCGAGATACACGCCCCGGGTACGTTTGACCAGCGCCTGGCCGCCATTCGCCATTTGGCCGAGACGGGGTGGGCTGTTTCCTCGGGTTTCATCGTTGGCCTTCCCGGGCAAACGGAGGCGCATATCGAGGAAGCGCTCGATTTGCTCGGCAGCTTGCCGCTGGCCGGCGCCAGCGTGAGTCCCTTCATTGCGGGGGAACAGACGCCATTTAGTCATCATCCCTCCTGCGACTTTGAAAGAACGATCGAATGCATCGCGCAACTGCGGCTGCGCAATCCCGGTTACATCATACCCGCGATCAGCGCCTTGAATCTGATTAATGAAAATGGATACGTGCGGGCGTTGCGAGCCGGCGCGAATCTGGCCACGATCAACCTGACTCCCTCCGCCAGCCGCGAAGACTACCTCCTTTACCGACGGGGCCGCTTTATCATGCACGAGCAGCGGGTAAAAACGGCGATTGCAAAAGCCGGGTGTTCCATCAGCGAAGTCAGCATTGCGGAGACGGTACGGCAGAGAGGTTGCGAGCTAAATCAGGCGAAGACCATCTCGTTGTAAACGGGATCAGCCACCGCCATGAATCGAGTTTTCCCGGTGGCGGCGGTTAACGGCTGGAACCGGCTCGAAAGGCTTGCCAAGCCGGTCGGTTGCTTGTTTTTTCTGGCCTTTGCCCTGCCCGTCATGGCTGCGCCTTCTGCCGACGAAATCATTGCCCGCGTGGTCGCCCGGGATAAAGAACTTGTCGAGCGCCGCAAGGCGTTTGACTATGACCTGGATATCATACGCGAAAAGCTCGACGCGAATCGGGCGGTCACGCAGACAATCGAGGAACATCAGGTTGTGATCGGAGATCATCGGCCGGACTATGGAACGCGTTCGACCTCCGGCAGCCCCGATGACGAAGCCAGGAAGGCTTCCAGGGAAGAACCTTTCGAGCTTCTCAAGATCATCGATCATTACACTTACAGCCTGGAGGGAGAGGAAATGGCCGATGGCGTCTTATGCTACAAAATCGCTTTTACGCCGAAGCCCGACATGCCTTATGAAAATCGTGAGGAAAAAGTTCTCAACGCCGTTTCCGGTCATATCTGGGCTTCGACGAAGGATTATTCCCTGATCAAAAATCAGGGTTCAATCATGCACCCGGTCTCGGTGGCGTGGATTTTCGCCTCCTTGCGCGAGATGGAATTTCAATTCGACTCGATGCAACTCCCCAACGGAGACTTTGGCCCCAAGCAAGTCCAATATCGGTATCTCGTCAGCATCCCATTCACTTCGCTGCATGAACGGGACACGCGAAAAATGTCGAATTATCGGCTTACGGCCACGGACCCGCCCAAGCCTTGAGAGCTGAGCCGGCTACAAAGAAGAAGCGGGAGAATCGACCAGTCCGCCTTCGTTAACTTCGGCTGCTTTGCCTGCCGCGATCGTGAACCGGGCTTCCGCCAGATCATCTTCCGTCTTTCGAGTCATCTCGTCGCCGGATAAAATCTCCTTAGTTTCTTCCGGAGCACTGGTCACAGGATGTAAATTTTTTATCGCCTCCGCCAGGCTCTGGTGTGTCTGAGTATGAACCGGCGGGTTGTGGTGAAACTGCGAAATGAGATCGAAACCGATGTCCTTGCTGGGATCGGGAATCACCTGCACCACGGTTGCCATACCTTTCGCGCTGCACAGATCCATAATGGCGCCAAGCTCTGGAGCGCAGGAAGCGTCCATCGACTCCAAATTGCTCAGGTCGGTCAAGAGAAGAAAGCCGGGTTTAAGATTGTCCATCAGGTCGCGGACTGTCCCCAAGCAGCGTTTCATTTCGTCAGCTCCGATGTGCTGACTGTAACTCATGGTTAGTATTCTTCCCGATTCGTCCACTTTACATAAGATCATAAATGTTAGGTTACATCCTCGACCGTCGTTGTGGTGGCACCATCACGGCTCACGGTGGTCCGGCGGATAACCCGCCTATGAGCATAACCTGTCTCTCCAAAGAACCCCGCAATTCCAATGATGATATAAGCCCAGAACCAGAGGTTGTTCGTGCCGATGTCGGTGTAGATATAATACGCCATCAGAAAACGAGGAAAGAATAGCCACGAGACACAATTGAGCAGTTCGGGAAGCGTATTGGGAGGATAGGTTCCTGTTCCCAACCACGCGACAAGGAGAGCCAATCGTGGAAAAAATAGTCCTGCGACCAGGAGCCACAGAGCAATATGGCCCGTGGCCAAGAGAGAGTTGATATTCATGATTTTTAATTTGGAAATGCGTTAGTCTCCGAGGTGCTTACTGCGCTGCGGAATGCGCTTACGGCTTGGCATGAACCGCAGCGTGAGATTGAGGCTGCGCATGGGTCTGCGGATGAGACTGCGCCTGGGCATGTGCCACGGGATGAAACTGGGGTTGAGCGTGAGTTTGCGGGTGAGATTGAGGTTTGGCATAAGCCACCGTGTGAGGCTGGGGTTTCGCTGCCGGCATGTGGCTTGCCTTCGCCTGCGTATTCTGACTCGCCACCGAGGTATGCTTAACCACTTCGATCTGCCGGTTGGACGAGGATTCCGTGCTGCTCTTGGCCGCCGCAACTTGCTGCGTCTTGACCGCAGATTGGCGCACCGACGTCGGATGAGCGAGCCGCGCGCTGGCAACCTGCCGCTGATGTGCCGTGGGCTTGGCCTGCACCCCTCCTTTGCCGCCATTGTAGCTCACCTTGCTGACGTTACTATTAAGGGCCGTCCTATCCGCGTAGGTGTAATGAACGTGTGCCGAGCTGACGTTGCTCACCGCTGTATTATAGGAGAAGTGATTGCCCTGCCAGCGGCCGCCGCCATAGCCACGGCCCCCATAGCCATAGCCATAATTGATGCCACCGTAATAACCCACGTTCTGTCCCCAGTAACCTGAGTAAAAAGCAAAAGCGTTTCCGTTCCATCCCCAGTAAGGAGGAGTCCAATACACGCCGATTTCAGGAGGTTGGACCCATGCTCCCGGAACCCAGTAATAACCACTATCGCCATAAGCCCAGTATCCCGGAGTCCAAATATACCCATCATCTGGACAGGCCGGCTGTGCGTAAACCTGAAGCGGCGGGGGAGCGATATCAATGGACAGCGATACTTGGGAAAATGCCGGCGACGAACCTAAAGCCAGGGCCGCAACAAAAAAGTACTTGGCCAGGAAATTTTTTGAGAAGATTTTCATGTCCTATAGCAAACACGAACAATCGTCCTGACACCATGGGGTCTTCACCCCATTGGTAGTTGATCCATAAGGAGTATGTTTTCTAGATGAATCTTCTCGTGCTTATTATCGTGTTGGTACTTCTATTTGGCGGCGGCGGTTATTATTACGGTGGTGTTGGCTTCGGCGGAGGCGGCATCGTTTCGATCTTGGTGCTGCTACTGGTGCTTCGTCTTCTGGGGATCATTTAATTTCCTGCGGATGGATGGAAACGAACAACAAAAGGCACTATGAACACGCTTAAAATCAAAGGCGATTGGAACATCGCCAAAGGAAAGTTGAAACAAAAGTGGGCCGCGCTCACCGATGACGATCTCCAATACGTTGAGGGCAAGCACGAGGAATTGTTCGGTCGAATTCAAAAGGCTACAGGTCAAACCCGTGAATCAATCGAAAAGGCAATAAGAAAGGCGCTTGACTCCTGACATGGATTGGCCGTTTCCGATCAAATAGCCCATAGCCATCTGGCGCAAGCTTCACTGTCCACCCGTTTTCATGGGCAAGACGGGACGTCTCTATGCCGAGAACAGGGCCGCTGATCTTTTACTAAACCGCGATAACCGCGCGGAATTCGTGGGGTAAACACCCCATGGCGAACAGAGCGGCGACAAGTAGAGTCCCTCAGTCTTTCGACATGACTTATGAAATCCTCCAAGCCCATTCGTATCCTGATTATCGAGGATAATCCTGAAGATGAGGCGTTGCTTTTACGCCAGATCAGGAAAGCTCAGCTTGACGGACAGGTAAGAGTTATTGCGGATGGAAATCCGGCCCTCAATTATTTGACCGATGCCAAGTATCGATGCGAGGACTTGGTAGCCGTGTTTCTCAAATTGAATCTCCCGACGGGCGGAGGAGGCATCAAGCTCCTTGAGGCCATCAGGGGTGCGGATCGTTTAAAACATCTTCCGGTGATCGTTATGACTTCCTCCAATGCGCGGGAGGAATTAGACAAATGCCGGGCTCTTGGCGTCTCGGCCTACGTCAGCAAGCCTGTCTCGTTTTCTGCTTTTGTGAAGGCGGTCGCCGACTCGTTTCACTTTCGCCGCGATTCAATCAGCGCGGCGGAAATGGTGCCCGATATGGATTAAGCAAAGGTTCGGCATCAGTAACTAACATCATCACCCCGACGAACGACAAGCCCTGGCAACTCGAAACCACACATCATTATGACTACTTCTCCAATCTTCATGTTTGCGCCTCTACCTTTCACGAGCCAGCGCAGCCCTTTGGCACAAGCCGACATGATCGTTCGCCAGCTCTTGTCGGACAATCCGGTTGTCGCGGTTCCTCGCTATCCAATACAACCACCAACCCGGAAGTAGCTTCCTCCCCGAGGATCCTTAGGGCGCGTTCGTCGTGTTTCCCGAACTAGGTTGATTTGCTGCGCCCGGTGTGTTGTTGGCCGATTGATTTCCCGAGCCAGGTTGATTACTCGTGCTTGGTGGAGTTCCTGGAGGCGTGGTGTTGTTGGCCGATTGATTTCCCGATCCAGGTTGATTATCCGATCCCCTCGCCGGATTCCCATACGTGGAAAGGAAATAGCCCGTCAGGGCCAAGGACAAACAGACCGATACGATGGCGCCGCGTAACTTCTTTTTAGTGGTTTTCATGGACGTTCTTTCTTTTGTGCGTTGGAACACAGTTAAATGGCTATGTTCCCCAACGATTTTTAATATAAGGCATAACTGCAAGTCGTGCCATAAGGTGTTCACCCCATAACTTCGGTAGCGGTGGTCTCCACACCTTTACAATCCTGACAGGAGTCACCCATCGCTCAGGGGAGCAACCCCGGGAGAAAGACAGGCTTTAACCGGCCCTTCCCATGATTTGAGGGGCCTGGAGGAAGTCCATGGCTTGAAGCAAGCAGGGAAAAATTGCCATGAGGGTATGGGGTCTTCACCCTATATCGAACCGCTTAAGTATGGGTTAGCGTGAGTCATGTCCGATCCAAGAAATGTAGCCCACGACAAGAAAATCATTCACCAGAAGCAGAAACAAGGCGAGAATTTGGCCAAAGGGGCGGCCCATGTTCCCCAGCCGGGGAAGAAGACTGCTCGTGAAGAGCCGCACGGTGCCCACACGGAGTCCGAAGCCGAGGAAGCTGGCGGCTCCGTCGTCAGCACCAAAGAATAGGCCTTGTCATGGGTAAACACCACCATCATCCGAACGAAGGCCACCGCGAAGGAAATCCACCTCGCTCGATACGAGGCCATCTTCATCACAACTGGTTCTTTTATGTCTCAGGCGTTTTTCTTCTGATCGCCCTTCTTGGATTTATTTTTTCAGGCAACTTGTCCTGGCAGTTCAGTGCTTCGGCTCCCCCGCAGACACCGTTAATCGGCAGTCCAAAATAAAGTCGATTCATCGCTTTCCATGTGTGTTGCCGGCTCTCATGGAAATGAATGAAACTTACACCGCTTGAGCCTTTGAGATGAGTGCAACGGATGAGCCTTTCGCCAAAGGCTTGTGGTAGGCATGGTGGACGATTCCCACTTTAAACTCAACCTCATGCCGATACAGCAAGAGGAGATTTTGAAGACGAAGTCTCAAATCTTCACTTTCCCTGCGCGCGGCGGCGAGTTGTACTTTGAGGGATTCAGTTTCGTCCATGGTGCCCCCAGGGGAACGGGTTTGCTTGCGAATTGTCATATCCGCAAACAAACCATCCAAATCGCAAGGACGCGATGGGGTGTTCACCCCATCATAGAGGCCGGTAAAAAGGCGTGCCGGTGGAGGGACTTGAACCTGGACATCCGCAGGTTCCAGACTACTCCAGCCCACTGGAAAGGCAATTTACCTCTGAATGGGAAACACCGTCTAGTCCGGAGAAGTACCGAGTCACGGTTTTTTTGTCTGCATTTGTCTGCAAGAGCGGGGTTCGAAGTTTCGGCTCCCGTAGTATCTCCTCGGAACAAGACCATTTAACGCCACAAAACCACGCTAGATGCGATTAGCAGCTTAAGAGCCGTTAGAGTCTCGGTGAGACGATCTGTGCTCTCTACGGTTAGAGTAACGTAATCTTCCATCCATATTGCCCTCGCTACCGAAAAAATTATATTCGCGTAGGCGCTATTCATTATTTAGCTCTGAGAGCAAATATAAGAGGGAGACCGTCAGACGACGCCCGCGATGTCCTACAATTAAAACTACCTACGAGCGGCAGAAATGAGAAATTCATCTTACGCAACAACTTTATTAGAATCAAAAACTTTTTTATGAGATTATGTGCCAGTTTTATTCCAGTTGCCGCTTGTATTTTATTCAGCACGGTCGCGCTTGCGGATAGGGGAAAGCTGACGCGTGATCTCACCTAGGGGCTTCCCACGACGTCCAACTCAAGGCGAATCAGGAAGTCACCATTTTAAAGAATTCTGGAACGAGCGCGGTCATTGAAGTCGCCCTTCCGGACGGCTCCGAGGGTATTTTTCAGGTCGATTCGACCTCTGTGACTCTATTGGAGACAAGTCCCACGCCCACTCCTCCAGTAGCTTCTACCTCAACAAATTCCATTCCTATTGCCCCAGACAATTTATCGAGGTCGCAGCCTGTCGTCCCTCCCGCTTCACCGATGGTCGCTGACCCCAATCTGCCTGAGGATCAAACCACCCTGATTCACGTTACTTGCCCGCAAGGCACTTCGATGCCGGCTCCTTATGCGAGCGTTTATCCCGTTACGGCGGGGAATTACTCGTATCGTCTGTACCTTCCGCCCGGTTATTACGAGCATCCCACTTTTCATTATCCCGCGCTTTTTATCATGTCTCCCGAAGGCAACGCGACTCTCGGAACATTCCAAGCCCGCGCACACGATGAAGGTTGGATCGCAGTCATGTTTGTCGAGGCCAAAAACGGCGATTGGGGGCCGATCTTTGGCGATATGCTGGCAACCCACGCCGATGTCACAAGCAAAGTCAGAATTCAGGATGGGCTTAAATTCGCCACGGGGCTATCGGGAGGCGCTCGGGCCACATCTATACTTACGCAGGCGTGTCCCGGCTTTAACGGGGAGCTTCTCCAGGCGGCCGGCTTTGCCGCAGATCAAAAATATCAGGTTGAGGGCATCCCGACCGACCACCCTTATGCTGTCTTTATGACGATGGGCCTAAATGATTCCAATTTTCATGAAATAAACGATCTCAAGGCATCGCTAAACGGAGTTCCCTTTCGGTCGGCGACGTTTGACGGCGGGCACGAGCCAGCACCTCTTAGAGAGTTTAACGAAGGATTGGACTGGCTGATGATTCAGGCGCTGTCCGGCGATTCGATACCGGATGGCTTGAAGGACTGTGCGGTTAGACAGTTCTCGTTTATTGCCAAGCGGCTGGAAAACGACACGGTTAATCGACAACAATCAGACGATATCAAAGCGTTGGTCGCCATCGGTGAAAATTTAAATTTTCCCGGCGGAAGCCCCGAGGCTGCCGAACTCAAGAAACTCAAGGATTCGATACCTCTGACGCCTTAGGCTTTGCGGCCACTTGCAGGTCAATGGCCGTGGCGCGACTCACTCCGGCAATAGCCGTTCCCGCCGTGACCTTAGTGGCCTGACGCGGGCCCCACAAATCTCCTACCTGCCGCAGATCAGAAAAGAGGTTGAAGGCGGATTTTCGTCAAAAAAGACGGCTCAAATGGCAAGAATTTGTCTGTTTTGTCTGCAAACATACCTTCGCGGGTAGTCCTTTCAGAGGTAAAAAGGGGCGTGCCGGTGGAGGGACTTGAACCCCCACTTACTTGCGTAAAACAGATTTTGAGTCTGTCGCGTCTGCCATTTCGCCACACCGGCTACTGCTAATTACCAATGACTTCCGGACTTGCGAACACTTGCGCTTGGAATGATTCACGGGTAAATTTCACGGGAGAAAGAAATCCGTGAAAACGTGGACCAAAACCAGAAAGCAAGGCGTGCTGCGTCATAGAAGCGGAGTTTACTATGCACGATTGTATCTGGGCGACAAGGAGAAGTGGTTTTCGCTTCGTACCAACATCCTTGAGGTCGCGCTCTCCCGGTTTGAAACCAACGACGAGGTGGTGGCCGTTCGCGAGAGGCAGGTCCGCGGCCTCCCCGTATCCTCGAAGCCCTTAACCTTCCAGCAAGCCAAGGACCTCTACTTGGCCCGTCTTGATGGACGAGTCGCCCTCGACAAAATGAAACCTGGCACCCGAACCTATTGGGCTACGGTTCTCAGCACAATTGAAGCCTCTTGGAAGCGGATCATGGAGGTCGATTTGGCGACTCTGGACGTGGGAAAGATCAAGACCAAGGACCTTGAGGATTGGGCGAAGAAATACCTGGAGACCCCTTCCGTCCGGGAATCACGCAAGGCATCGGGGCGCAAGACCATTAGTGCGCGCTACTTTAATAATTCCCTTTTCGCGCTCCGCAGCGTTTTCAGCGAAGCAGTGAAGGCAGGAAGCCTGCATCGCAACCCGGCCGAAAATCTCGAGACCGCCCGCGTGCCATCGACGAAGCTGTGCCTTCCGACCCGAAAACAGTTCCGCGCTTTGGTCTGCGCCATCCGCGGCGGTGCTCATCGAACCGCGACGGCGGCAGCGGACATGGTAGAATTCCTGGCGTACTCAGGTTGCCGGGTATTACATCGCCAATCTTAACATCGAGACCGCCTATGCCGCCAAAATGGGCAACTACATTCCCTTCGAGAATATCTGCTTCGTCGATACCCTCGATAACACCGAGGGCCTCCAAGTCGAAAACCAGTGGGAACTTGGCGGCCTAAGTCTCGAAAATATCTGCCCCTGAATGGCGAGGAAGCACAAATCGAGGTTGTATTCCGAAGACATTGACCGACAAAAGAATGAGCGAATAATGGCTTGTCGCCAACTTAAATTTAGCGAACCCGTATTCCGCCTCGGGACCGCCGCAGTGCTCCTCCTCGTAGTTAGACGTCCCCCGTCAAAGATTGCAGCCGTGGCTTCGGTATTATTTTAGAAATTAACGTGGCCGCGAGGAGCAAGACATAGCATGAACAAAGAGGTCTTTTCCGGTTGGCATGTTGTCTATAGTGTCCCTTCATGCCAGTCAGTCACCACGACGCAAGTGAGCACCTGAAACGAATCCTATCATTTACCGATGCAGAACGAATTGGCGCTTTGCTGAGCAAAAAGATGGAAAAGCTGCCACCTCGTGTACCTGGTGCATCCCTCACCACGCCGGAATCGATTGAGCGGCGTTGGCGTTTGCTCTCTATCAGCCCAGAATCGCGAACGGCCTTGCTGTCTGAGGTTGATCTCTCATCAGGCGAACTTTTTGCCCATAACATCGAGAATCTGATTGGTACCGTAAAGGTGCCGATTGGCCTCATTGGCCCATTGCGGGTCAATGGCCTATTTGCCCAGAAAGATTTTTACGTGCCGCTGGCAACGACGGAAGCTGCCTTGGTCGCTTCCTATCATCGGGGGGCCTTATTGATTAGCGAGGCGGGAGGGGCGTCCACGGCGGTGCTGGCGGAAGGGGTCAGTCGCGCGCCCGGCTTCGCATTCAACTCCATTTTTGACGCTGGAAGTTTTGTCGCATGGGCGGTTGGGCAGCTTGAAACCTTTCGGAAGGTGGCGGAGGAGACCACCCGCTATGGGAAGCTGGTTGATATGCGGGTGACGGTCGAGGGAAATCATGTCTATCTCAACTTTGAATTTCTGACTGGAGATGCCGCCGGACAGAACATGGTGACGATTGCAACCCAGGCGGTTTGCGATTACATCGTTGAGCAAACGCCGATCAAACCGGAACACTTTTTCGTCGAGGCCAATCTCTCTGGCGATAAGAAGGCGAGCGCTCAATCCTTCCAGTCTGTGCGGGGACGCAAAGTAACGGCAGAAGCGGTGCTGGGCGCCGAGCTTATCGCAAAGCGGCTGCACACGACGCCCGAGAAAATGGCCAAGTATTGGCGCATGTCCGCTCTCGGCGGGGTCATGAGTGGAACAATTGGCGTACAGGGCCACTATGCGAACGGTCTGGCAGCACTCTACATCGCCTGCGGTCAGGATGCGGCCTGCGTCTCCGAATCAGCGGTGGGGGTTACCCGCTTTGAGACGACTTCCGACGGGGGTTTATACGCCAGCGTGACGTTGCCGAATCTCATTGTAGGCACGGTGGGCGGAGGCACTGGGCTGCCGAGTCAGAAGGCGTGCCTGGAAATCCTGGGGCTGGCCGGTACAGGTCACGCGAGAGCCCTCGCCGAAGTGGCTGCAGCTCTTTCGCTAGCGGGAGAGCTTTCAATTATCGGGGCACTTAGTGCTCAACAATTCGCCCAAGCCCATCGCAAGCGGGCTCGAGGTGCAGAGATCGCCACCGACAACAGCGACTGATTGCTACGAGGGCTCATGGGCGAAAATACTGTCGTCGGAAGCCCGAGTTTTGGCGCGAAATGGTGGACTTACCAAAGGGAGCGATTCCCCGTTTTGGCCCATGGGATTCTGATAGCCGCTTTTAGCTTTTCTGCCGTGAGTTTCTCCGCGTTACTGCGCGGCAGCCACAGCTTGCCGGATGGAGCGAGCATTCTCGTGGCGTTCCTGAACTCCTTCTTTGCGTTTCTTCATCTGCGCATTGCCGATGAGTTCAAGGACATCGAGGAGGACACACGGTATCGACCCTATCGTCCGGTTCCCCGTGGTCTTGTAACTTTACGAGAACTGGGCTGGCTTTGGGTTGGCACCGCGGCGATCCAGTTGCTGATGGCGGTGGCGCTTCATCCGCCGCTTATCGTGCTCTTGTTAGTAACATGGGTCTACCTGGCCCTGATGAGCCGCGAATTTTTCGCGCGCGAATGGCTGAAGGCACGGCCCATTACTTATCTCTGGACCCACATGCTGATCATGCCGCTGATCGATTTTTATGCCACGGCGTGCGATTGGCTACACCTCGGCTTGCACCCGCCGCCAGGTTTGTTCTGGTTCGTGATCGTGAGCTTCTTCAATGGCATTGTGATTGAGATCGGCAGAAAGATTCGCGCAGCAGAGGATGAAGAGGACGGCGTTCCCACCTACACGGTCATTTGGGGAAGGACCGGCGCGGTAATGGCCTGGTTTCTCGCTCTCTCGGGAACTACCGCCAGTGCGATCTACGCGGCCCTTCACATTCACTTCGCCAGTGTCATGACCGGAGTGCTGGCGACGCTGCTAGGCATCAATCTCACGATAGGAATACTCTTTTTGCGCACGAGGCAAAGGCGCTATGCCAAGCTTGTCGAACCTCTCTCGGGCCTGTGGACCCTGTCGATGTACCTAACACTCGGGGCGATTCCCATGCTCTGGCGCGCCTGGCATGCTGGATAACGCCATGGAATCATTCGTTCTTACCACAGAGCAAGTAACTCCCGCCTCGTCCATCGGCGGAAAGGCCCGGGCACTGCTTAGCCTATGTCGGGCGGGATTTTCGATTCCAGAGTGGGCCGTAGTAATCCCAGAAGCGTGGAGCGCTTGGAGCGCGTCAGCTCAACGCGAATCGGTGGAAGCACGCCTGCTCGATGACCTCCTGAGGGCGTTGCCCCAGGTGGAACAATACGCCGTGCGCTCCTCCGCTGGAGATGAGGATGGCGCGGAACATTCGTTTGCCGGTCAGTTGGAGAGCTACCTTTTCGTCACGCGCGCGAATCTGATGGAGAAGATACGGCAGGTATGGGCCTCGGGATTCAGCGCGCGCATTGCAGCCTATCGCAAGGAAAGAGGCTTGCCGCCGGCCACGCTACCTCCAGCCGTGCTCGTGCAAAGCATGATCGATGCGGATGCCGCGGGTGTAGCCTTTGGGGCAGACCCGGTCTCGGGCCGGCGAGGCGTCGCCGTGATCTCAGCCGTTTGGGGACTTGGAACTGCCTTGGTGGGAGGGGACGCGGATGCAGACCTGTTCCGCATCGACCGAACAGGTGCAATCATCGAGCAAAAACTGGCGGATAAAAAGACGGCGCACCGCTTCTCATCCAATGAGCCCGAAGGCGTAGCCGCTGTTCCCTTGCCCGACGACTTCGTTCACCGATCTGCCCTCAACGAAAATGAGGTTCTCGCCGTCGCTCAATTGGTTCGGGCGGCGACTTACCATTTCGGCCGACCGCAAGATATCGAATGGGCCCTCAAGGGCGGGAAACTCTACCTCCTCCAATCCCGGCCGATCACTTCCCTGGGAGCCATGGCCGATCCCGACGGGACGCTCGTGCTATGGGACAACAGCAATATTGCCGAGAGTTATAACGGCGTAACGACGCCACTGACATTCTCATTTGCCCGGGGCGTCTATGAGGAAGTTTACCGGCAGTTTTGTCGCCTGATGCATGTCCGGGAGGCAAAGATTGTGGATCACGCGGTTACGTTCCGCTGCATGCTCGGCCTGATACGGGGGCGTATCTATTACAATCTATTGAGCTGGTACCGCGTCCTGGCGCTTTTGCCGGGATTTCAAATCAACCGCCGCTTCATGGAGCAAATGATGGGTGTGAAGGAAGGCCTGCCGCCCAGCATCGTCGCTGAATTCGAGCGTCAACCATCATTCCGCGCGCGGATACGGGACGGGGCCGACCTTGCCTCATGCCTAATGGGGCTAATTGCAAATTTGTGGACTCTGCAGCAAAAAATAGCGCTCTTCTACGAGCGGCTTAATACGGCCCTGCGCGAACCCAATATTCCCTTAACTGAACAACGCGCCGATGAACTCGCGGCGCATTACCGCGACTTGGAGCGCCAACTCCTCACCCGCTGGGATGCGCCACTCATCAATGACTTTTACGCCATGATCTTCTACGGCGTGCTGCGCAAGCTGTGCGCGAAGTGGTGCGGCGACCAGGATGAAACGCTCCAAAACGACTTAATCAGCGCCGAGGGGGGCATCATCAGCGCTGAACCGGCCCGGCGCCTGCAGGAGATGGGCCGCGTTGCTGCCCAGACTCCAGTCTTGGCCCAACTGCTCTCGAATGGGTCGCTGGAGCAAATTCAGGCTGAGGTGCCCAAGCACCAGGAGTTCGCCGGACTTTTCCAAGCCTACCTCGACAAATTCGGAGACCGATGCATCGAGGAACTCAAACTTGAAACGGCCACGCTGCATGATCAGCCGCTTAGTTTATTCAGATCGGCGGGTCAAATCGCCAAGCGAAAGTCGGCAGCACCCACGGCTTCTGGCTCAATCGACGAGAAACTCAGGGCCCAAGCCGAGAATCGGGTGAAAACAAAGCTGCGTGGACATCCAATGCGTAGCCTTATTTTCGCGTGGATGCTGCGCCAAGCCCGAGCACGTGTTCGCGAAAGGGAAAACCTGCGTTTCGAGCGAACGCGCCTTTTTGGTCGGGTGAGGCGTATTTTCGTTGAAATCGGGAAGCGCTTAGCC
>Ga0209611_10007518_pt1 | contig 17424 bp, 7 predicted proteins | sample S1TSphgellanicum_3_FD_187693 | JGI IMG/M metagenome (GOLD analysis project Ga0209611, IMG submission 187693) | Host-associated microbial communities from peat moss isolated from Minnesota, USA - S1T2_Fc - Sphagnum magellanicum MG (SPAdes) (version 2) | ecosystem: Host-associated > Plants > Peat...
CCTGTGCAAATATTCGTATCTAATCATGTGAGTGTCTTCTCCCTCCAATGTGCCCTCAAAAATTGTAACATCTCTTCTTTGTCACTCAGGATGCCTAGTGGCAAGTTTGTGAATTCAATTGAGTGCCTGTAGTATGCTCTCAATATCTAAACCAGTCAAGTCCTTGGTTATAGTAGATCAATTCAGAATGTGATGCATCACACTGGAAAAGGATCAACAGAAGTGACTAGGACATGATGACTGTGGTTTTCTATTTTTGTGGGCAGTTGATACCAGATGATATGGTATTCCAGTCAGGAGATGTTCCAAGTTATGAGACATCAGATGGCTCAGTACATCTCTTTCCTTGAGCCTCTTTTCAAAGTCATTGTGTGTCTGAGAAATGTCTGCTGCTCTGACTGAAAATTCCAGATGTTGTGGATTCTCTGGGGTGTATAACCTGACCCATGATGTGTTAAAGTACTCCTCAACCACTAGCTTGTCTTCCCAGACCAAATATCTGACCTTCTAGTGTTGGGTTGGCAAGAGTAGGTAAGGATACAGAAGGACAGTGAAGTGCGGCTCAAGATTGTGGGTACACGAGTGGATGCTACTGAAATTGTGAGTTCTTACCTCCATCTATGGGATCAATGCAATCTGTTGTCATACTGATGACATGCTGCTTGCCCTTGGACTACTTTCTAATAGATTCCATCACACTTATGGACATATCTGATATATAACTTCTTCTTGTTTGTTCAGTTTTGCATTGGCACGATCAAGGATGACTTTTTGGGACTTATTGGTGACCCAGGGGGTGCTACATAGTGCTATTCTACCCCAAGATTGTCTCTGTATATCCACACCTATTCAGACAAGAGCTATAGCTGCCCAGTAGAGACTTCATTCTTGACATGTTTTCACTTTGTTAGTTAGCAAGTGCAACTGCAAGAGGAAGAGTGAAAGATGGCTTTGATCTCAAGATTTGCATGTAGAGCTGTTGTTGCATTCACGTTGCTGATACTGAGATATTGAACAAACTTGGGTTCGTTGAGATTTCAAACTGCATCTATGGGCCAAAATCATGACCTGAAGAAAAATGGGCAGATGGATGAAACTGGAACAGCTAGGTGCAATACATGTTTCAGATTCAATCAGAGTACACCCATGATGCCCATTCAGTTTCACTGGGGTGTAATACATTTGTATGTCATCGAGGTCTGCTTGTTCAAGCTCGATCCAGAATTTTTCTGTATTATGAAGATAGTTTTGATTTCCTGTTTCAGATCATTTCCTCCTGGAGGGTTTTAAGAATTGAATGTCAGAAAATGGGCGGTTGTGGTTTTCTACTCAAACCAATGGGTTCCCTTTGTCAACTTGGTACCTGATTTTAGGTGTATTTGGGCAAAATCTAACATTTGATCTAGTAGTTGCTGTTGCAGATTTTAAAGTCCTGTTAGAGCTGTATCTGGATGTTGATCAACAAACCCTATGAGGGAGCTTCAATTCCACCCAGTGCATAATTGTTTGGCAACTCTGTAAGTAGCAGTGAGTTCAGTGATTGTGCTTGATCCCAAGATAGATAAACTTGTCTCCTGGAACCTCCAATTCAGTTTATGAACAGCAGCCACACAAAAATTCCCAAAAAAATTCAGGTGCATTTGTGCCTGAACTATTGTTACTCTGTTGACAACACAATCAGAAAAGGCAAACCCATTACCTCAGCTATTTGCAGTAACAGAGCACTGGACGAACAAGCACTCCATAGTAGCTCTACTCTATTTGCTGTAATGCAAACTTGACTCAAAATTAAGAAAGATACAGAGTGCAGACTAATGCAACAGAAAAAAGAAAGCCAAACACATGAGATTGCCTGATTTCCAGCTGCAGTGAACCAGCACCAGTGCCCAATCAACATGGTTAGTGGAGTTCTTCAATTCTTTTTGCTGAACCTAGGGTAACAGGGCTGGTCTTAGTACACTTGAGAACTTAGAGGACTGGAGTGATTTGGATTGAGCTCTAATGGCTTTGGGGTTAAAAGATGGGATGTAGAACTCCTGTAGGCACTTCTAACACCCTTTAGATCGCCTCATTTGATTAAGGGACACTCAAGACACGGGCTACCAAAGCAAGGGGTGTTGCTGGGTAAAAAAATCTCCACGAAACTTCAAACACCCCTATCTTCAAGCAATTGAACTCCTATCAACTTCTATCAAGTAGTGGCATTGCCATGCAACATATTGGTCTACTCTAACCCCCCCCTCCCTTTCCTCTTTGTTCTTCCATTTTTTGTTCCTAGGGTGGGAGAGTTTGGTCTAAGCTCTCTTCTTGGTTCCCGCTTGTTGCTTTTTTGTGTGCTATGTTCATTTTCTAATTGTGTTGCCTTTGTCTTCTAATCACATTTCTTTGTCCTAATCACATTGCTTCATTTTTTTGGTCACTTTGCCTCATGTCTTGGTCTCATTATCTTTGTCTTTTGGTCACATTGCCTTCATCAATCTTCATCATCATCGTTTTGATCGTGTTCACATTATTATTATGGTTTTGATTGTAGTTGTGTTGTTCTTTGTCTTGCTAATTGTAATATTTGTTTTGTTGGTTGTAATCTTTGGTTGTGATCTTCTCGTTTTGTTGGTACCCTAAACCCTCCCCCTCTTCTTCTTTTACTTGTTAATTGTTTATTTGAAGTTGCTACAAATGTGTTATAAAGTTTTCTTTTGCTTATTGTTGGGCCTTTGCTTGTTGTCTTGCCATCTTTTGACCTTTTATTGTTTAACCAAAGTTGACACCTCTATAGTCAAATGGGTGAGCTCACATTTTAACTTGGAAGTTTTAGTGAAGTCTTTGTTTTGTTGTTGCAATTTTATGGTTGATTAAGTTGATGAAGTTTGGCCATTGCTATTTTTAAAGTTCCTTTCGAGTTGTTTCTTTAACCCTTAGGTTGGGGTTCCCAAAAAAGGAAAAAGGTTTCCAAGATTTTCATGGGGCTACTTTTTGCAAATCACATTTACTTGAAACAAATTTAAATGAGAAAATTTGAATAATCCAATTTAAAATAATTTATGTGATAGTGGTGAGTTTTCACATTCATACATAATTGTGTATGAATATTTTGGTTTATAGCTAAAAATGCAAAAAATCCCAAAATGAGTTTCAATGGATAATCAAACATGTTTTTTTGCAAGATTATTTCTTACACATGTGACCTGCACCCAAAGTTAGACATTTTGAACTCATTAAATGTAAATTTTTATTAAGTGATTTTTTAAATGAGTCTTTTGCTTTGCATCATTTTCCTTCAAAATTTCAAGACTTTGAAATTTTTGTATGATTTGGTTTTTCATCAAGTTCATTTAATGAACATGTACTTTCATAGAAGAAGGCATGTTTTTGTTCTACAAAAATTTTGAAATTAATTATATGACTTTATGCATACCTTTTTATTCCTTTTTTAAAAAATGCAGTTTAGACACTTGATATAATTAATTTACAAAACTCAAAATGACATTTACATAATATCCAAATTATTTTTATTAATTTAATAAGACATCATTTTATCTATTGGCGTACAACCATCCATTACAACTATAATAATGCAAGATAAACAAAAATCCAAAGTTATCCTTTGTAATCCTTTAAAGACAAGTCATTCCTTGTTGGTACCCTATCATGAATACACCCCCTTATTAGTGATCTTGTAGTTCAAGTAGATTGTTTTTCCACCTTTTATCTCTTTCAATTTTGTTTGATTGTTTTTTTAATTTCCTTTTCAATTGCCTTTTGTTGCATGATGTTCAAATATTGATTGAAAGTCACCACATGGCTTTGTAAGAATTTTTTTGTGCCTTGAACATTTGTTTTTGCAACTATGTTTTTTGGAACTACAATCCAAACAAACATAATCCCCCCACAACCTCCTTAAATCTCTTTCCCTTGTGTTCCTTCCATTATGTGAACTTGAGATGTTTGCATACAACCACTACAACAAAATGCATCCATGTACACCAAGTGATTTCATTGGATTTTGAATGAGTTCACTGGTCCTAGAAAATGGGGCCTAATGGGGATGTAGTGAATTCACTAGTTTAGTGAACAGGGACTAATGAACTATGCTCACATTTTGTAGGAATGAATATTAAACATTCATAGTGAATCAAATTTCTTTCAAGTTGCTTTTAGGTATTTAACTTGAGATGTTTGGATACACCACTTTTAACACTTATGGTAAATCTAGTTTTTTCAAATTCCTCTTGGGTATTTTTAATTCATGCCACTCTTTCAACTTCTTTTTGTGTATTTATACTCACATTCCTTATGTACATTCTCATCAATTAATATTCTTCTTGCATTTCATTATATTTATCTTACAATGTCATTCAATAGATGTTTTTCCTTGGTGAATTGTAGTTGAATCTAATTAAATATTATCGGGGAAGTTTAGATAGGGCCATGGGTGGTGGTGCCTCGTGGTAAGGACTTGAAAATCATGGTAGATGTCATTTGCTACTTGTGATTTCACAAGTTGTTTTCTAATTCATGCAAACTATAAAGTTATAAGTTAATAATAAATGTGGGGTCAAAGCATGCAATGGAAGAGCCACTATGGAAACATATTTGTGATTTATGCCAGTTGAGTGATCCAACACAACATTCTTGTGTAGACTACTAATTTATTCAATTAGAGTACAAAATGTGACATGTATATATTGGGGAATTATTGTCCATTTGATGAGATAATCTCATGGAAGTACAATTGTTGCCTTACTCTATATGTAAAGATGATGATATCATTTTAGAAAATGAATGTTCATAAGGTTTTGAGATATGAATGGGAGCTTGGAACTTGTCAAAATGTGAGTGTAATTTTTCTCAAAAATTGGGTTTTTCTTTAAACATTTAGAAATTTTTGTGTTATAATGATAAAAAAGTTCTTTAAACTCTGTTGTGATTAAAGAAATATAAGTAAAGGTTAAAGAAATGTAAATTCCCTAGTACACAAATTCAAACATGAAGTTTTAAAATAACAAGTTGTCAACAATAATGTTTCATTAATTCAAGTTGCATGAACTAAAGAATTTCAATATATATATATATTACATCATTAGGTACAATCAATAAATAGATTTTAAATCCTAAGAAAAATCAATATATATGTCAATCAACTATTTATTGAATTTCATTATGAAAATTGAATAAATTTCTTTTAGATGGTAATGACTTTGTATACATCATGAATTTGAAAAGAAAAAATCAATGGAACTTTAGCTAAAATATTTAAAATTCTATACACCACAAGTATATATCTTGGATGGGATGCTTACATTATACATATATTATGGATTAAATATTGCAATTTTCATAACCTTCTTATGTATGTTGGTAATGATTGATCACAAACTTAAATGATAAACTTTTCTTGATAAAAGGTTCAAATTTAATATAAAGTATAAAAACATGGCCTTTCTATTCACAATACTCCTATAAAAGCATGAATTTATTTGATCACATGTAGCTAAATCATGTATGAAATTGATTTATTTTAATGAACACACATTGATTCAAGTTGGTTTATTCATAATATTATTCTTTGCGTTCATTATAATTTTTGTTTTGCTTGAATGTAAATAAAAACTTTAAAGCAAAAATTCTATTGAGATTTCCAAGGAAACTTCAAAATAGTCTCCTTGGTATGAGTCTAAGTGTTTTTTTTGGTGCAAAATTTCACGAAAATATGAAAAATAAAAACAAACATGGAATATTTTGTTACAATATTCCTTCTACTGGGAAACTTTTTTCCAAATTTTGAAAAAAAAAAATGTTAGAATTGTTTTTTGGACCACATTTGGACTTTGATTTATTTTGGTAGCATTTTAAAAACTAGTTTAAAACTATTTACATAGCTTCTACATATTTGTCATCATTTAATGCTAAATCCTTCTTGGGATGGCAGCCAATGATGCAACATTAGAAAATTGAAAAAAAAATCAATACTTGTGAGTTTAATAGTAAAGTTTTTGGTTTTATTTTCCAAGCATGGACAACCATACCCTAGTGATGCATATGAATCACCAACACAAACATTTGGGGAGAAATGCCCAATGTAGACAAGTAATAAAAAAATCATGGCATAACAAGTTTTGAAACATATGACATTCTTGGGTTTGATAAAAAAATTGTTCTAGTAGCTTAACACATTCATCTACAACATGAAATTATAATTAGACTCAAAGCTAGTTTAAATAGTAATAATGAAAAAATATGATCATTAAGTTCGAGATTTTTCATTAATATAAATGAAATAGTGATGTATATCAAATTTCCTACAATCACACCTAATGATAAGTAGAGTTATGGAGGCAAGTCCTTTTGCCATTCAAATTGAAAATGATAATTTGTGTCAAATTGTAGGTGGCACATTGTTAAGCAAGTGTTAAGTTGATGTCAAATGAATATTAGTTTAATATCAAATCTTCAAAAAAATAAAAAAACACAATGTTGAATAATTGGGGCTTTGAGTCAATTTTAAGTTAACAAAATGTTTTTCGATGCTTTTTTGAAATATGAATGAGCTTTTTAAAAATTAACTATAGGTTAGTGCCAATTAACATGGATGATTTTTTAATAAAAATAATGTTATTTAAATGTTAGATTATTTAACATTACAAAACCTAACACCAAGTTTGATTATAACTTTAGCTTGTTATTAACATATAAATTGTATTTACTTCACTATCTTATCAATTAATGGTTATATATTCTATGTCAAGTTGAGACATATGACACATTCATAATAAATTAGAAAGTCCACTTCATAATTGAATTTACAATAAAATCCTTCCACCAAACATCAAAACTATTGTTGTTTTCACACCATTGTATTTTCCAATCGAAATCCGATTCTTTTTTAAAAACATTAATGGTTTTAGTTCTAGTTCCACAAAAAATCTACAATTTTACAAGATCTACTAGTTTTACATTAAATTATATAATCTACAAAACAAAATTTATTTATTAACCATAGATATTTATTAATACTATTGGCTTATGATTAATATTTATTATATTAAACCATAGAAATATTAATCATTAACATAATTTATTGTAAAACCAATAGATTATTTAAAATTATGTAGGAATTTACAAGATTCCTACTAATTATTAGTTGGTTATAGTGTTTTTGAATTGTTTGTATTTCTTTTTTCTACTATAATTGTGTTTAACATTTTGGGATGGACAACTTACCTAGATGATGACTAATTCAAAAAATCCATTGGTTTTTTGAAAGAATTGGCAAAGAATTAGCAATTTTATACTTGAAAGCTGGGCAAAATGAAGGTGGAGAAAAAATTACAAATTTGAATTCTTTTCTTGCAGAGCTTCAAAAGCTAATGTCCACTATGTACCACTATGTGGGAGCTTGATAAGCAATCAAAATATAGGGTTCCATCTGTGTCAATCTTATTATTACATTGTTTAGTCAATGCCATAGAATGTTCATATAATTGAAGATAACAATCTTGTTTCATGAAGTGTGTTGCAGTTGGTGTTCATTATCAAAGTTAGTGTTATAGGATGCTTGTATTGTAAATGATAAGAAGATTGTTTGAAGTGCATTATAACTAGTTGTAGGTGAATATTATTCTTGAAATGTTGGGTTGCAACTTCTTTTAAGGTTTAGCATGTGTGGTAAGGACCAAGAGGACTATTTGATGAAATATAGTGATGGGTTAGAGGAGCATATAATGTAGATAGATTGTTTTGTAGTTAATTGCAAGCAAAACCAACACCTAATACACCTTTGCAATGAATAAGTGTGCTTGCACATTACACTTTGTGATTTGTGTGGACCAATGTTGGTTAGTTATTGATTGTTTCATAACCATTGGATAAGGTCTTTTACAAAAAAAAGTTATCAATATCAATAAAAAATTGGGTGTTGATTAGATTATCAATATTTTAATGGTACTAATAGTTGGTTATGCATAAAGGTAGGCTTTCAAAGATCCAATTGATAACCACCGATTAATCTATTGTTTATAGTTTTTTTAAATTATATATATATATGTTTTCCATCATAAAAGTTTTTAGTGTTTTAAGATTGATAACCTACCTATATGATAACTAGGTCATCTTTTAAGTAGGTTATTCGAATTTGAAAATTCAATACTAAGTAGTTAGGTTATTAATTGGTTATTCAAAAAATCTATAGTTGGCTAAAAGGTTATTAATCACCAAATTGATAACTGAGTCAAAATTCAATAACTAGTCAACATTAATGTGGACCTCATTATGCATCCCTTTGTAAAACTCTTCTATTTGTCCTAAATGTTTGACCTTTTATTCATGACTTCTTTGTTTCTTTGTTTTAATAGTCAATCTTTAACCTTCGTTCTTTAACCTCTAGGCCATTAATTATCTCAATGTCTTACATCATCCCCGAACAATTTACCTAAAAACCAAGTTCATTCGGTTTGCATATTTATGTGTGCATTTTTCAATTAGTAAAAGCCAATGAAAGTGTGATGAGAAATATGGAATGAAACCCTAATTGAATATGTACAATGTTGTCAAGTGCCAAAAGTTGAAGACGATAAAAGTTTGATAATTGATGGTGATTAATGGCTAATCTTGTGAGTTTTTTTTTTGTATTGCTTTTTTTTTTGGCAGGTTATGAGCTTCTTAAAGTCTTTATGATCAGTGACACTTGATCTATTTGTGGTTTTCCTTGTGGGTCTATGTGATGTGGCACTATTGGGCGGATTTTCTTTATTGGACATCAATGAAGGATGGATGGTGGTGGAAGTTCAAGTACCAAGGGACTTCTAGAACTTGGTAGCTAAGTATTTTGTAGTTTTTCTAGTTGTGTGTGTGTTGGTGTGTTGGTGTAGATTGATGGTTTTTGCAACTTGTTATGCTTGGTACCATTGGAAGGAAGAACGCGTGAAAGTGTTGATTGTTGTTTTTTTGGAGGAAATGTTGTTTCTATTGCATCAAATATCCTTTAGAGAAATGAAATCTAACACCAAGATTAGGGGTCTATGAGGGGGGGGATGATGAAGGTCACTAGGGATCTTGAGAGCAATAAAAATTGGCGAACAAATACTTAGTGTGGGATGTTGACTTGGGTGATTTGGTTTCTATTTCGACATTTTTTAAAGGAAGATAGTAGCTAATTTTATTGGGACCTCCAAATGTGCTCAGTTCATCTATGGTTTGTGGGATTTTGTTGGGGACTCATGTAGGGGGAGATGGGTTACATTTGCCAAATTGTAAATATTTAGTGTTGATCCCTCTCTTTCCTTTGTTCAATTTTTTTCATCACCTTTAGAAGTAGTTCCATTTCCATTCCTTTCTGAGATTTTGTTTGCCTTTGTGTTGTTGGGCGTGGGTGTTTAAATATTCTGTTATGCGAATGATGTTAGTTGAAGCTTGTGAAAAAATAATTGAAGTGATCTAACCCCCATAGATTCATAGTTAAAACCATTTATAGAGTTTAAAACCATTGCTAGTAGGACTTGGCAATAATATGAATCATCAAGTTCTTGAGTTGTGTTTAAGTTTAATCCCATAGAGATGAACTTACTAGTGTGAAGGGAACATTTTACAGTCCTTACCTTTTTGCTACAAAAGCCTTTAATGTCGTTCATTTTGTTTAGACATGGGACCTACTTAGAATGCTCCAACACTTTTTAAGTGTTTCACACATTTGTAATTGGGTTGTAAAATTTTATATTTCATACAATCTTCATGTACAATAGGAGGTATTTGGTTTTCTTTACATTCGTTTGCAGTTCTTGATCTAGATTTTTATGCCTATTATATTTGGTGGTACATTGTAATATTTGTTCCTTGGGTTTCTTTATCTCTTGTTGGTTGAATCACATTGGAAAAATATGGGTTGTAAATTATGTATTTACAAAAGTTTTTATGAGGAAACTGGTATAGTGGGTGTGTTAGATATGTTATGGGTATCACAACTCTTGTACGAATTGGTTCCAAATATGTGGGCAACTTATGCAATTTTGATCTATTGGGTGTGTTAAAGATTTGATGGGTGTCACTTCTCTTTGTACAGGTTGGTACAACTTTTGTAGTTTTGTAATATGTACAAGTGTCACTTATGGGCTTAGTCAAAGAATGTTGAAGAACTAAAAACAACCAAGGGTAGCAATATGGGTTACAAATAGCTTCCCAATATTGTGCTTTAAAGCATGTACGAGTAACAATATTGTATAAACTTGAATATGTCAACAAGTCCATAGGCATTAAGGATTAACATATTTGACACCTTGTGAAAGCACCATCAATATGTATCTAGATTAGGCATTATGCAAGCAAGCATTATTGTGATTTGCCAACCTTCTCACGTTTCACACCCATAACCTAACCATGTTATGAGTACAAAGGCCCATGTAACGTGCTAAGTAGCATGTACCAAGGGTCTGATAATATCCCATGTACCATCTTAATACCCCCCTAACACCTGTAACATGCCCAAAACATGTGTAACATGGACCTCAAAATGTATCTAGGAATGCCAAAGTGAAAAAATATGGGGCAAAGTGCAACTATTGGAAAATATACTATTAGGGCATTGCCTTTATTGGATGGATATGTAATGAATACACAACAAGAAGTTATGTATCGTGACATATAACATATCTTATGATACCTTCTTTTGTATTTTGGACCTCTTCATAATGGTCTAAATTTATAATCATGGGATTTGAACAAATATATGACCAATTCATATATTCGCTTAATAAAACATGTTCATCTAAGTAATTTTGATTGAGAATTATGACTCTACATTACACATGTGATGTTTGTTTATTTTTTGAATGGGGAAAAAACTTTTGTGAAGTTGAAACTATTTTATAATACTTAAAGTCTATTCACACATAGGGGTAGCAATTTATTTTCATATCCCTACTTACCCCTTCGTGACAAAATATCTTTAGGTTCTTATGAAAGCCCAACCCCTACTTACCCACCTTACTTACCAAACTGCAATCATTCACACTTTAGTCACCTAAACTCTATTTTTTAGGTACTTTAACCTACTATCAAAAATTTCATTACTTCATTTATTTTGCAATAGTGGCTTGAAGTGATTGAAATCAAACTTTTGTGCTTGTCATTAGTTGCAATAATGTTGAATGCTTGTCGTGGGATGCTTGTTTTTAATTGTGCTTGCAATGTGCAAGTTTTCAATCTTATAGCTTTGATTAAAAATATTTTCTCGGTTTTGCATTGTTTCAATGTTGTTCTTGTTCATATGTAATTATGTGTTTTATAGGTGCCTTAATTTTGTTGGTGTTTATTTTGTCATGACTTTAGTTTTAAGCTCATGACCAAAGCTATGACGTGAAAAAGGAAGAGAGATGGACAAATGTCCCAAGATTCAAGCATAATTGCACAAGTATGGGAAAATGCAAGAAAGTAAATCCTAGTACTTTAGTGGGATCCACTTGGGAATTGGAGTCTCACAAGTGTTTCAAATCTTTGGAACAAAAGTTTAGATATTAAACATTGTTCAAATTAAGCATTATTTATATCATTGAAAAATATTTTGAAACCAAGATATTGAAAGTGGGTTTGCATTCCTTATTTGAAGATTTGAAGATCAACTTATGGCAAAAGAATGGTTAGGAATCAAATTTATAATTTGACTCTCAACTATTAAAACTCAAGAAATAAAGGTCAAATGACCTTCAAATTGAACATGTAATATGATATTTGAAAGGTTTTTTTTTAAGGGCTACAATGTTTTCCTCCAGAGCTCTTCATTTAAAGTTTGTATGTAGGAGTTATGAGTTCACAAAATTATGAAACTCATAATTTGATATATAAAAAACTGAGACTCCTTTTTAGGGATTTTGCACTTTGTCATTGGGTACGAAAACAACCAAGATATAGAAGAATTTCCAAAGGACATGAATTGACCATGACAAACTTGGGTTTAGTTTTAAGTCCAAATCATGGAACAAAAAATGTGCAAAATGTATGTTCAAATATGTTTTTATCATGAAAACATGAAAGAATCATAACATCATTATGGTGCAAGATTGTATCCAAAATTGGTGTTGAACAAAATAAAGGTAATTTGAAGGGATTTTCTTTTATTTATGCACTATTGAGGACCTAGTTCAAAGAAAAATATTTCATTATATTTCAAAAAATAAAATTGGGAGCCTTCTTAATTATGTTATGGATGAATAGTGGATAAACTTCACCCATGATGATGATAATGATGTCAGGGATGTCATTTGTGACATCACTTCCCCTTTTAGTCATTAATGATGAATTCCACAAGGAATAACCTTGGGTTTGTTTGGGTATCACCAATAATTTTTTTCATTTTTTTCATGGCATTTGATAAATGTGTAATTAGCTCCCAAGTGTGCTTGTTCACATCATATCCTTACCAATGAATGAAGTAATGCAATCAATTGTTTGATATTTTCAAATCAAGAATTTCTTCCGTTTGTACTTTTGTTCACCATTGATTTCAATTGGTGAAAGTGGCTTGGGTACGTTTTTTGGAATGGTGGACGCATGATAGGGTTTCATTAAAAAAACATGAAACACATGATGAATTTTCATGGAATTTAAAAGCTTCATTTAAAAGGCCACTTCATTGATTTCTTGATGATGGTGAATGGACCAAATTTTTAGTAGTCCAATTTCTCTAAAGGTTGTGTTGTTTTGATATTTTGTCATCAAAACCAAACTTGGTTTTTGACCTTGAAGCTTGGTTGTTATGTGTGATGTTCATCAACATTCTCCTTGTATCATCTTTACACATCTTTTAAATTAGATATGAGTTGAGTTCAAATGTCCACTAACCACATGGCTTAATATTTTGTTACAAGATTCACAATTTTGTTCATACCTTAAATGTCAAACCTAGGGTGTAAACCATGATTTGTAAAGAAAGGTGTTTGCTATGTTCATAAATGCTTCATTTTGTTGTAAGTAAACTTTGCAATGAACAAAAGGTCCAACCAATTTTCTTAATGATAATTGGTTGTGCAATGCAAATATTATTTTATGATTTGATTGACATTTTTATTTGCCCATCTATCTAGGGGTGGAAAGTTGATGATAACTTCATTTTCACATTTAAAAGCTCAAAAAACCTTTTTAAAAACTTAGATGCAAATTTAGGTCCACAATAAAAAATGATATCTTTGAGGAGGGCATGATATTGAAAAACTATTCTTTCACCAATTATTGTTTTAATATTAAAAATAAAATGAACCATCTTTGTCAAGCAATCCACCACCACCAAAATGGAGTTGTATCAGTTGAAAGACAAAATATTTGTGATAATGTCCATGGAAATTGATGAGCATGATGATGTAAGGATTGGCAATGGTTAGAAAAATCCATGTGGATGATGACAAGGATTTTTTGTTCATGCTCAAACATCACACGATTCAACAAATTCTTTCACATAGTTCCAAAGTTGTGGCCATTAATAATCTTGAAATATTAACTTTAGGGTCTTGTTGAATCAAAATGGCTTGCAACTAAACCTTAGAGAACTTGGAATTGAACAAAACTATTAAGTACATACAAAACCCATCTTGAAATTTGAACTTGTCGTGATCATTAAAAGACTTTGAATTTTATTTTGGTTTATCAATTGACAATGACAATGCCCATTGAACTTGATGTTGATTCAAAACATGAATAATCATAAAATATTGGAAGTTTTTATGATCTAAGTACATAATGATTTCATGTTGAACTTTTTTTGAATAAATGACACTGCTCTTCAAAGGCATTCACAATGGCCAAAAAATTTTGTCATAAATTTTGTAGTTAATATAAATAGGAAAATGAAAGTCAATGGGATGAAGAAGTTTTTCTCCAAGTTGTGAGAGTGCAATTTCTAATGCAAAGTTAAAAAATTAGTCTCCAAGATAAATGGTTTGAAAAGGTTGACCTGAATCAAAAGTGGGGCAATTATGAAAAGAACTTTCAAATATTGGAAGGTAGTTTTAGCTTCAACTCCGTAGGCAAAAGGTTGATCCTTTCAAGTTAAATGAGTAAAAGGGGGTGCTATTGTGGAGTAATGTGCAATGAAACGTAAATAGAAGTTAACAAATCCAAAGAAACATTGAACATCATGAATATAAGTTGGGGTGGTCTAATCCACAATGGTTTGAACCTTACGGACATCCATGCAAATGCTATTTCCAAAGATGATGTAGCTTAAGAATTCCATTTAGTTTGACGAAATTCACACATTTAATTTGGTGAAAAATTCAATGTCCCTAAGTTTATTCAAAATAGGGCATACATTCTAGTCATGGTCCTCCATGTTCTTGGAGAAAATGAAGATGAAATCATCATAAAATCACATGAAGTCATCCATGTACTCACACAAAAGACATTATTCATAAAATGTTGAAAAACACTAGGTGCATTTGTAAGGCCAAACAACATCACGACATATTCAAAATGGCCATAACACTTTCATAATGTTGTCTTCCATTCATTGCATTTGTGGATACAATTATATGATCCATGCAAATAAATCTTGGTGTATATTTTTGTGTGACTCTATTGATTTAATAGTCGTCAGATCAAAGGTAAAAGGTATTGGTTCTTGATAATAAGTTGGTTTAATTCACAAAAATCAATGCATATTCACAAGGAGCCATCATTTTTCTCGATAAACAAAATTGTGACACTAATTAGAAATTTGGAATGTTAAATGAACCCATTCTTGAGATCTTCATTGATGTATTTTCAAAATGCCACAAGTTCATCGATTCCACAAGTTCAAAATGCCACAAGTTTCATTGATTCAAAGCTTGGATGTGGAGTATATTAGGTGACAAGTAAGGGATGTTCAAACTCACCCATCACACCAGAATCATATGTTACCATGTTGCCTACACCAAGTGATCTATTGGAAACAATGCTCCAGGTTTTACTTGACCATAATGTAGTAAAGACAAAAGTTCAAGCTTTCATTTTCTGCAACTCATAACCTCAAACTAAAACTTATATGCATGTAGGATTTGTTTCCAAGCTCTATAATCTCAAATGCAAGCTCCACATATTAAAATGCAAGTTCCACGAACACAAGTGATGAATTGTTCACCTTAGTCCCTTTGTATAGAATTCCATGGAAATTCTCTTTAGTTGGAATTGTTCGGTGTTTCTTCAACAAATGCTGCAGTCGGTTGAACTTCTTTGATAGGTGTTGCTCAATGTTTCTTCAACAAATAGTTGGTTGAACTCCTTCAGTAGGTGCTATTTGAATCTTTCTTCAACAAATGTTAAAGGTCTTTCCTTCAACTCCAGTGTAGTTTGTTGCCTCTAGTGCAATTCGTCACCTCTAACGCAGTTTGTTGCTTTCTTAATTCCCATGTCCTCAACTCCCTTGGTCTATGCAATCTCTCTACACCCAAGAGCAACTTTATGCAATCCTTCTACAACAATGTTTGTGGCTAGCGAAGGTGAGTGAAAACCGGACTTGGGTCCAATGGCCAACCACAACCTTTTGCAACAGCCCTTTGTTTTTTTTTAGAGTTAGAAGATACAATTACTTAATTATTAAGAAAAAATTACAAATGTGGCAATTACATTGATGGTCATAACCATTCCTTTCTACTTCAATTCTAAACATATTAAACTTTTTGCATATCTTTGTAGCTAAAAATTACTTTATATTTTCTTGCAACCCTAAGTTAAGAATATATTCCAAATTATAAATTAAAAAATTTGTAACTTTTTTCCTAGGAAGTCATATAAATTATCTAATTTATTTATTCATGAATATAGCTTGAACAAAATGAAAACTCTAAAAAATGAAAACATGGTTTCAATTACATATCATATACCAATGTAATACCTAGGCCAATTTGACATTAGTTAACCATATTATTTTTTTAAACATTGAAAATTTAGAGTATTAATTATTCTCAAGGAAATTGAATTTTTTTTTAATGGAATATTATGGAACATGTCATTTTTTGAAATGGAATCCTTTGAATTAATTAATTATTCAACAAAATGAGTCGAAATTAACATGTAAGGTATTATGATCTACAAATCAATAAATGTACATACATGCATAATAAATGCATGAACATGATCACCATAGTGATTAACCCTAATATGCATGTATCAAAAAGTAGTACTATAGTTGTACACCTAGTAATGTAGTAATATTTAAACGACTATAGTGGTTGGACTTAGTAATGTAGTATTATTGTAGATTACTATAGTTGCTAACCTAGTAGTGTAGTCATAGTTTTGCCCAAAACCCCTTGACAGTCGTAAAGGACATAACCTATATGACTACAATGAAAACATAGTTGCAAGATGTGTTAATCATGAGTGTCATGTTTTGGTGTAATGAATTTGATAAAAGTTTATGCATATTAACAATGTAATGTGTGTTTGCAATGGAACTAGTAGAGATGCTTTAAATCATTATTTTTGCATTCATCAACAAACCATGGAGGATGGAAGGTGTGAAGGTAGGAAACTATTTATAATTGTATTCCTTTCTCACATCTAACCATGGTGGTTGTTTATATATTAACCATGCTCTAATCTACTTACCTAGCAACCACCAAATGTTTTCACTTAGTTACCTACCTATGTAGGAGTCATTTTCATTTCCTACCTTTTGCACTTTATTATTGATTTTTATATATGCTTTCACAATAAAAAGAAAGATTTGAAAATTTGAAGAAGGGGTTATGAAATCAAAAACTCTTGATAAAACAACAAAAAAAAAACATTAAATGAAATTGGAGATAATGAGATTTATTGATTTGTTGATTATGAAAGTTGTGGGGTGGATTATTAACTTTGTTAATAACTATTAGTCTTGGGTTTTTATATTTACATAACTCAAGAAGCTTTTAGGTTTTGAAAATTGGGGGAAAAAATGTGATTTGTCTTATATGAAACCCTCAAAAAAAGCATAGGTTTTCATGAAAAAAAAGTCATTGTCTTTTTTTTTCGGTTTTGAAAATACTAAGAAAAAAAGAGGTTATTTACAATCAATTTTTTTCAATTAAAAATGGCACTTATAATTGAAAATAGTTGTAAACAACAATTTAAAATTACAAACAACACTTTTTCAATTACAAAAATTGGTTGCAACTGACAATTTGTTTTCTAGTGAGATCAATTTCAATTCCAATTTGGTTCTTGCTAATTGAAACCAAAACCATTGGTTTTTATTCCCCAAAGCTACTGCTCACCCCACATTGGTTTTTGGCTATAAAAATAAAAAAAACAAGAACCAATTGTGGCAATTACCATAGTAATTATTAGGATTCATAACCATTGTTATCAAAATTGAAATAACTGGTTTTGATATATCTCCACAATTCTGAAAATTTTGAAAAAAAAAATTCGAATAACAAGACCAAAAAATTCTAGTCCTCTTGCAAAAACCACAAGACT
>Ga0209611_10007521_pt1 | contig 17420 bp, 21 predicted proteins | sample S1TSphgellanicum_3_FD_187693 | JGI IMG/M metagenome (GOLD analysis project Ga0209611, IMG submission 187693) | Host-associated microbial communities from peat moss isolated from Minnesota, USA - S1T2_Fc - Sphagnum magellanicum MG (SPAdes) (version 2) | ecosystem: Host-associated > Plants > Peat...
AGCGAAGACGCACGACTTCCTCGGCGAGACCGGAAGCGAGCGGCATCTTGTTCGCGTTCCAGCGCGGCACGGTGGGCAGCTCGTGACCGGCCCACTCGGCCTTGGCGTCGAGCAGGCGCGTCTCAATCAGGCGTAGCATACGGCCATTGAGCACAAAAACGTCGCCGACGTTGAGCCGTTGGATGAAGCTTTGCTCGACCTGACCGATACGCCGGTTTCGCACGCGAACCTGGACCATGTGGTCGCTCGAAATGGTGCCGACGTTTTGGTAAAAATCGCGCGCGATTCGCGGGTGGGGCAGGCGAACGAGGCCACCCTCGCGCACGATCTTGCCGAAGACGGGCGCGTATTGTTTTTCCAGCGATGCGCCGCCGCCCTCGAGGTAACGCAGCACGGAATCGAATTTTTCGCGCGGCAAATCGCGATAGGAATACGCGCCGCGGATGAGATCAAAGATTTCCTGTTCGCTGCGGTCGCCAGGAATGGCGAGGCCGACGATGTGCTGGGCGAGGACGTCGGCGGCGTTGGCGGGAATACGTACGGACTCGAGGCGGCGCGCCCCGATCATACGCGCGGTGACGGCGCACTCGACGAGATCGTTGATGTTGGAGGCGACGAGCACGGCGCGGCTGGTTTCGTTGAGCGCATGGCCCGAGCGTCCGATGCGCTGCAGCGCCCGCGACACGCCCTTGGGCGCGGAGATCATGACAACGAGATCGATGAAGCCGATGTCGATGCCCATTTCCAGACTGGTGGAGCAGACGACGGCCAGCAGCTTGCCCTGCTTGAGCCGGTCTTCGACCTCGAGGCGGATCTGTCGGTCGAGGGAGGCGTGATGGACCTCGATGCGTTTGCTTTCCTTCGGCATGAGCTGTTTCAGGCGCAGGCCGATGCTCTCCGCGCCGCTGCGCGTGTTGGTGAAGATAAGCGTGGTGCGGTACGCCTTCAACAGCTCGGCCAGTTCCTTTAGCACGCGCGTCGCCGTGTAGCCGGCGGGCGGATAGGGATTGCGCCGCAGGGGCGAGAAGACCTCAATGACCATCTTCTTCGCCGCGCGCGACGTGACGATTTCGGCCGGACCGCCGCTCCCGCCAAGAAATTCGGCCACGGTGGAGAGCGGCGCGATGGTGGCGGAAAGCCCGATGCGTCGCAGCGGCTCGGTCGAAAGCGCCGCGAGCCGCTCAGCGCTGACCATGAGATGCGTGCCGCGCTTATTCTCCGCCAGCGCATGGATTTCATCGACGATGAGAAAGCGTCGATGCGCGAGCGCCGTGGCCCACGCTTCCTGGCTCAAAAGCAGCGCGAGGCTCTCCGGCGTCGTGACGAGAATATGGGGCGGGCGGCGGCGCTGGGCGGCGCGTTCCTTGATCGTCGTGTCGCCGGTGCGCAGGCCGATCCGGATTTTGTCGTTAAGGCGTAACGCCCGCAGCGGCGCAGTGATGTTTTTCTGGAGGTCGTAAGCCAGCGCGCGCAAGGGCGAGACGTAGACGACCACGACGCCATGCGGCAATCGGTCCTCTTTCTGCTGGCGGAAGAGTTGATCGAACACGCCAAGGAAAGCGGCCAGCGTCTTGCCTGTGCCGGTCGGCGAACTGATCAGGACTGAGCGGGCCGCGAGCACATGCTCGACCGCTTCCTGCTGAACCAGCGTCGGCGTGGAAAATTTGCGCCGAAACCATTTCCCCAGCCTGGGCTCGAGGCGGTCAACGATATCGGTCACGCGGAAAATCTACGCGAGGCCGTGGATTTTGCATCTGGCGTTGTCAGCCGCCGCTTAAACGGAAGCCGGCGCATAACCGAACATCTGCAGGTACCAGCCGTAGTGCTGCTGCACATGACGCACGGCATCGCGGCCCAGCACCTCGATATAATCGTAGGCCAGCGGCTCAACCTTCGGGCGAATATCGTGCAGCCCGGAAATGCCGAATACCGCGTCGTCCTCGTGGGTGACCTGCGCGACCTTGTTGAAATCGTGCGCGAACTCCGGCACGCCGAGATACTGATAAACGCGCGTCAGCGTCGCCGCGGGCTGCAAGGTCAGGTCTTCAAAGCGCAGGAAGAGAATCTTCTTCGCCCATCCCCGTTGATGGACCTCGATCAGACGGTCCAGGGCGAGCCCAACGGGCGCGCTTTGCAGCGCGAGCAGCGTGCGCTTGAACGTCGTCGTGCCGGTCAGGTTGCTGTGGTTTTCCACCGGGCGATACTTGTCCGGGTTCTGCCGGAATTTTTTTTCCAGCGAGGAGAGGATTTGCCGCAGGTCGCGCACGAGACAGATGATTTTCGGTTCCTCGCCGAAGATCGTCTGGAGCAAATCAAAGTGAACGCCCCAGCCGCGCGATTTGTCCACCACGTAGGGTCTGTCGGTCAACGCAGTAAAGTAGGCCTCCATGCCCGCGCGGCTGAAGGCGAGGAACGCGCGTTTCATCGCGGCGGGATCCTGCGCCTTGAACTCCGCGCTGTTGGTGTAATTGAGGCGTGCGCCGAAAATCAGCTCGAGCAGGCCCGACGTGGGCGTGACGTAGAAAGCCGGGTTTTGCGCGAGGATGTTTTGCAGCAGCGTCGAACCGGCACGCGGCAGCGAGCTCTGATAAAAGATTTTCGAAGGCATGATCGAATTCGTTATGTAGCAGAGAGGGCCCGTGGGGGCGATATACATCTCGACAGATAACCAGCTTGCCGCAACCATTTATCTGATGAAAATTGGGATGCTGGCCGTTCTTTTCCTTCTCGGCGCGCTGGCCGCGCACGCCGCTGACGTGGCCGTTTACGCCGCCGTCAGCCTGACCGACGCGCTCAAGGCCATCGCGCCGAAATTCGAAGCCGCGACGGGCGACAAACTCGTTTTCAATCTCGATGGCTCGAACGTCCTCGCCCTGCAAATCAGCAAGGGCGCGCCCGCCGACGTTTTCTTTTCCGCCGATGAGGCGCAGATGGACAAGCTCCAAAAAGCAGGCCTCGTCGACGCCGCCACGCGAAAGGACGTTGTCTTCAATCGCCTCGTCGCCATCGTCGGCGCGAACAGCACGCTGCAGCTCACCTCGCTCGCCGACCTCGCCAGGCCCGAAATCAAGCACCTCGCACTGGCCGACCCGCGCAGCGTGCCCGCCGGTGTTTATGCGAAGCAATATTTGCAGGACGCAAAAGTGTGGGACCAAGTTGAGGCGCGCGTCGTACCCACGCAAAATGTGCGCGCGGCCATGGCCGGCGTCGAGAGCGGCAATGCCGACGCGGGCATCGTCTACCAGACCGACGCGCTCATCTCAAAGAAAGTGAAGATCGCCTTCGCCCTGCCCGAGTCGTCCAAGGTCCGCATCGCCTATCCGGCCGCCGCTCTGACGCACGCCGCGAATCCCGACGGCGCGAAAAAGCTGGTTCACTTCCTGCAAACTGACCCGGACGCGCGCGCGATCTTCGCCAAATATGGATTCATCGTCGGACCTCCAGCTAACGGCAAATGACGGGCACGCGATAGTCCTGACGCTGGTCTCGGCGCTGCTGGCCGTCCTCGTCGATCTCGCGCCCGGCGTGGCCCTCGCCTGGCTGCTGGCGCGCAAAACCTGGCCGGGCAAATCCATTGTGGAAACGCTGGTGGCTCTGCCGCTCGTCCTACCCCCGGTCGCTACCGGCCTGCTGCTCCTCGATTTGCTCGCGCACAACGGTCCGCTTGGCGGCGTGGTTGACGTTGTCTTCACCTGGAAAGCCGTCGCCGTCGCCATGGCCGTCATGTCGTTTCCCTTCATCGTGCGCGGCGCGCGCCTAGCGTTCGAGGCCGCGGGCGATCGCCCCGAGCAGGTCGCCGCCACCCTCGGCGCGTCGCCCCTGCGCGTGTTCTTTAGCATCTCGCTGCCGATCTCGTGGCGCGGTATCACCGCCGGCGCCGTGATGGCCTGCGCTCGCGCCCTGGGCGAGTTCGGTGCCGTCGTCCTCGTCGCCGGCAACATTCCCGGCGTCACTGCGACGATCTCCACCACGATGTACAACGACATCCTCACCGGCCACGACGAGCACGCGCTGCTCCTCGCCGCGATTTCCATCGCGCTGGCCTTCGCATTGATCCTCACCGGCGAACAACTTCTCCGCCGCGCGCTGCCATGACCTCGCGCCTCGCTCTTCGCCAAGTCGAGATCGGACTCGGCGCGTTCCATCTCGCCATCGACGTCGAGTTGCAGACGGGCTGCGTCGGAATCTTCGGTCCCTCCGGAGCAGGCAAGACCACGCTGGTCGAAATCATCGCCGGCCTGCGCCATGCGCGAAAGGGCCACATCGCCCTTGATGAAGACGTGCTCGCCGACGTTGAAAACCGGAAATGGATTCCGCCTCATCTTCGTCGCATCGGCTACGTGCCGCAGGACCTCGCGCTCTTCCCGCATCTCAACGTGCGCGGCAACATCCTCTACGGCGCGCCCAAAACCGTCGATGTTTCCGAGCCCTCCTTCGATTCGCTCATCGAAATTCTCGGCCTCGAGGCGCTCCTCGACCGCCGCATTGCCGCTCTCTCCGGCGGCGAACGCCAGCGCGTTGCCTTGGCGCGCGCGCTGAACGCTAAGCCACGCCTCCTGCTTCTCGATGAACCGCTCACCGGCCTCGACCAGGACCGCAAGGACAATGTGCTCGAATACCTGCGATTGCTGCGCCAACGCTGGTCCGTGCCGATGATCTATATCAGCCATCAGGCCGATGAGATGGCCGATCTTTGCGACGAAATCCTCGTCATCCGCGATGGCAAACTCGTCGTGCGCGGCCGCGCTGCGGACATTTTCGAGCCCGCCGAACGTCCCGCGTGGCGCTTGAAGCGGACGCTTTGCGTTTCGCCCGAACAAGAGCATGTTGAAAGAGCATGAGCACCCCGGAACCTCTACGAGTCCTGATCCTGGGCCCGCTGCGGGACCAACTCGGCTGCGCGTCGGCCTCAGTCGCGTTCCCCGAAAACGGCACGCAAGCCGCGTTCTGGAAAGCGCTCGGCGAAAAATTTCCTGTGGAGCTGCCGAAGCACCTCCGTCTCGCACGCGAAAACGAATTTCTCCCCGCCGACGCAACGCTCCATCCCGGCGATGAACTTGCACTGATCCCTCCCGTCTCCGGAGGCTGACCGATGACTGTCGACATCCTGCTGCAACGCGAGCCGATCGTGCTCAAGACCGACGTTCCGCCCGAGGCCGGAGCAGTGGTGCGTTTCGAGGGCCGCGTGCGCGCCGACGAACAGGGCCGCACCATTCGAGCGCTCGTCTACGAGGCCTACCAGCCGATGGCCGAGCGGCAGATTGAGAAAATCCTGCGCGAGCTCGGCGCGAAGCATCCGTGTCTCTCCGTGCGCGTGCGCCACCGCCTCGGCGAGGTGCCCGTCGGCGACGCCGCCATTGTTATTGAGACGCTTGCGTCCCATCGCTCGGAAGCCTTCGCGCTGACCGCCGCATTCATGGACCGGCTCAAGCAGGACGTGCCCATCTGGAAAATGAAGGCGCTCGACGCATGAACACTTCCTGGCGCGAAGTCCTGCGCGAATGCCTCGCGCTGGCGAAACCGTTTGGAACGGAGCGTGTCGCGCGCCGCACAGCGCTGGGCCGCGTGTTGGCCGAGGACCTTCGAGCGGACCGCGATTATCCCTCCGCCGACCTCAGCATGATGGATGGCTATGCCGTCGGTACGGACACGCGAGAGTCCTACCGCGTCGAGGGCGAAAACACACCGGGAGCAGGCTCCGGCTCGGCCCTCTCTCCGGAAACCGCGCGCCGCATTTTCACCGGCGCGGAATTGCCACCGCGCGCAACGCGCATCGTGCCGCAGGAACTTGTCCGCCGCGAAGGCGAGATCGCCTTCATCAAGGAATGGCCCGCCACGGCCTTCGTGCGTCCGCGTGGGCGCGAAGCGCTTCGCGGCGATCTTGTCTTGAAAAAAGGCACGCGAATCGGTCCGGTCGAGTTGGCCGTGCTCGCCACAGTCGGCTGCAAGGAGGCGCAAGTCGCCCGCGTTCGCGTGATGCATCTGACCACGGGAGACGAAATCGTGTCGCCAGACGAGCCGTTGCCCGAGGGCAAAATCCGCAACAGCAACTTCGACCTGATCGACGGGCTGCTTCGCCACATCGGCCTTTATATCAGTGGACAAGGCACGTCCCCGGACATTCCCGAGTACGTCGCGCACGCCGTCGATTCGATCGCGCAGAAATGTGACGCGATTCTCATCTCCGGCGGCGCCAGCGTTGGCGAGCACGACCATGCGCGCTCCGCTCTCGAGGCGGCCGGCTTCACGTTCCTCGCCCACGGACTGCACGTGCGTCCGGGCCGTCCCGTCGGCATCGCGCGGCGCGGCGAGCAATGGGCTTTCGCGCTGCCGGGCAATCCGCTGTCGCATCTCGTCGTCCTCCGCCTGCTCGTCCTTCCCATTTTGCGCGCGTGCTGCGGCGAAACCAACGTCGAGCCCCAATTGATCCGCGCCACGCTCGAAGGCGAACTCAGCAAGGAAGTGCCGCGGCGCGACACGTTCTGGCCCGCAATGATCAGCGTCAGCGATGGCCAGCTCCACGCACGCCCGGGCCGCTTTCTCTCCTCCGGCGACTTGATCGGCACCGCGGGCATCAACGGCTTTGTCCATCTACCCGCCGGCAAGACCGTGCCCGGCCCCGGCGAGCCCATCGACATTTTACCGCTCACGCCTACGTTTCCCTGAATGGATTCCACGCCCTTTTCCCACCTGCGCGACGACGGCCAGGCCCATATGGTCAACGTCGGCGCCAAGCCGCTGCAAAAGCGCCGCGCCGTCGCCGAAGGCGCGCTCGTCTGCGCAGCGGAAACGATCGAGAAACTCAAGGCGCACGCGCTGCCGAAGGGCGACGTCCTCACTGTCGCGCAGATCGCCGGCATTCAGGCAGCCAAGCGCACGGCCGAGCTTATCCCGCTCTGCCATCCCCTCGCGCTCGACGCGGTCGATGTCGCGTTCACCGTCGAGGCCACGCGCATCGTCATCCGCGCGACGGTCGACATCACCGCACGCACCGGCGTTGAGATGGAGGCGCTCACCGCCGTCTCGGTCGCCGCGCTCACGCTTTACGACATGTGCAAGGCGGTTGACAAAACGATGCGCATCGAGGGCATCCGCGTCGTGGAGAAAACCAAGCAATGATCCGCATCGGCCGCATCACCAGCAGCGACCGGGCCAGCGCGGGCGTCTACGAGGACCTGAGCGGCCCCGAGATTGAAAAGGCGCTCGCGGCCTTCTTTGCCGGCGAGGAAATCGAGTGGCGCCGCGTGCTCCAGCCTGATGATCGCCCCACGCTCGAGGCCGCGTTGTGCGACCTTGTCGACCGCGAGCGCTGCCGCCTCGTCGTCACCACCGGCGGCACGGGGCCGAATCGCCGCGATGTCACGCCCGAGGCCACGCGCGCCGTGCTCGAGCTCGAGCTGCCCGGCTTCGGCGAGATCATGCGCACGCGCACCTTCGATGTCGCGGCCACTTCCATCCTCAGCCGCGCCACGGCCGGCATCCGCCGCGCGTGCCTGATTGTGAATTTGCCCGGCCGCCCGGCCGCCGTCGCGGAATGTCTCGCCGTCATCGGTCCCGCGATAAAAAAGGCGCTCGAGCTGCTGGAACCCGAGTATCTTGAAGAATGAACGCGCCCGTCCGTGACCGCCTCAACCGCCCGCTGGAGGCGCTGCGCATTTCCGTCACGGACCGCTGCAACCTGCGCTGCACCTACTGCATGCCCAAGGCCGCGTTCGCCCACCACGCTTTTCTCGCGCAGGACGACCTGCTGACCTTCGATGAAATCGAACGTCTCGCGCGCGTGTTCATCAGCCGCGGCGTCCGCAAAATCCGCCTCACCGGCGGCGAGCCGCTACTGCGCCCGAATCTCGAGGACCTAGTTGCCCGCCTCGCTCGGCTGCCGGGCCTCGAGGAGCTCGCGCTCTCCACCAACGGCCTGCTGCTCGCGGAGAAGGCCGAGGCCCTGCGTGACGCGGGACTCAAGCGCATCAATCTCAGCCTCGATGCCATCGACGATGGCGTGTTTGGCTCGATCAACGGGATGGGCCGGCCCGCCACGCCGGTGCTGCGCGGCCTCGACGCGGCACTCGCTGCCGGACTGCGCGCGAAAGTCAACATGGTCGTCGAGCGCGGCGTGAACGAAGCGCAAATCCTGCCCATGGCGCACCACTTCGCGGCGCGCGGCGTGCCGCTGCGCTTCATCGAGTTCATGGACGTCGGGAACGTGAACGGCTGGACGCCCAAGCTTGTCGTCAGCGGCTCCGAAATCCGTACGATCCTCGCCGCGGAGTTTGAGCTCGAACCCGAACAAGCCCAGTCGGGCGACACCGCGCTGCGCTACCGCTGCCGCCGCACCGGCGCGCGCTTTGGTTTCATCGATTCGGTCACGCAGCCGTTTTGCCGCGACTGCAACCGGCTGCGGCTTTCCGCCGATGGCCGCATCTTCACCTGTCTCTTCTCGCGCCATGGCGTCGATCTGCGCAAGCCGCTGCGCAGCGGCGCGAACGACGACGAACTCGCGCAACTCATCTCCGAAATTTGGCTCGCGCGGGAAGACCGCTACTCGGAGCTGCGCTCCCAAATCCACGCCGAGGAACCCAAGGTCGAGATGTCGTATATCGGTGGCTGAAACGCGGGAATCTGGCGCACGCCGCTTGTGCAAGCCGCCGGCCGCGCTTAGGTTGTGCTCGGGCAACCAAAGGATCACATGGGCGACAAACGATCCCTCACGCGCACGATTCGCAAGGTCTCCGGCATGAACAGCCGGACAGCACCGGACCAACTTGCGCTGGAGGAGCCGCTGGAGATCCAGATCGCGCACGGCGCGCCCGAATCGCGCCAGTGGCAGACGGTGGCGATCACCATGCGCACGCCCGGACACGACCGCGAACTCGCCGCCGGCTTCCTCGTGGGCGAAGGGCTGCTGCGCTCGCTCGACCAGATCGAGGCGGTGCATTCGCGCGGGCCGCGCTATGGCGAGGAGGGTTTTCAGCACAGCGTGCGCGTCACGCTGCGCCCGGGCGTCGAGCCCGATCTCGCGCGGCTTGAACGCAACTTCTACACCACATCGAGCTGCGGCGTTTGCGGCAAGACCTCGCTCGAGGCGCTGGAACTGAACTTCGAGCATGTGCAGCTTTCGTCCGACTGGCAGGTGGACCGCGCCACGATCTGCGCGCTGCCCGTCCGGCTGCGCGAAGCTCAGGCCATCTTCGACCAGACTGGAGGCCTCCACGCCGCGGGAATCTTCACGCCGGAGGGCAAGCAGGTCATTGTCCGCGAAGACGTCGGGCGGCACAACGCCGTCGACAAGGTGATCGGGACCGAGTTTCTTGCCGGACGCCTGCCGCTTTCGCACCACATCCTGGTTGTCAGCGGCCGCGCCAGTTTCGAGTTGATGCAAAAGGCGGTCGCGGCGGGCATCGCCATGCTCGTCGCGGTGGGCGCGCCCTCCAGCCTCGCGCTCGATACCGCCGAGAAGTTCGGCGCGACACTCATCGGCTTCACCAAGACCGACGGCTTCAACATCTACACCGGCGAACAGCGCGTTCGTCTCGATGCTCCATCCCCCTCATGAAACTCAGACTCCAATCCAATTCCATTCGACTTCGGCTCAAGCGCGGCGAAGTCGATCAACTCGTCAAGCTCGGCCAGGTGCAGGAGACCATTCTCCTCGGCGACGGCGAGGATGACCAATTCGTCTATACGCTGGAATCGTCGCCGAAGGTCTTCGCGACGCAGGTTTCGCTGAAGAAGAACCACGTGCTCGTGGAAGTGCCGCGCGACACCGCCGTGCATTGGGCCACGGGCAATGATGTGGGCATCGAAACGCGGATTTCCGTGGGCGGCGGCCGCGAGGTGCAGGTCCTCGTCGAAAAGGACTTCGCCTGCCTCAATGGCGATGAGGAACAGAACCGCGACACGTTTCCGAATCCGCTGGCCGGCGCCAAGTGTTGAACGGCATGGCCCCCTTCTCCGCGGTGCTGCTGGCCGGAGGCAAGTCCGAGCGCATGGGACAGGACAAGGCGGTGCTGCCGCTGCCCGGCTGCGGCCGCCTGCTCTGGCAGCGCCAGTTGCGCGTGCTGGAGGAGCTGGAGCCGCGGGAGATTTTCTGGTCCGGCCCGGAGCGGCCCGGGCTGCCGGAGAAGCTTCACGTCGTTCCCGACACGCTGCTCAATGCCGGACCGCTGGGCGGAGTCTGTGCGTGTCTCTGGCATGCGACCACGGACCTCGTCGTGGTGCTGGCGGTGGATCTTCCGCACATGGACGCGGCTTATTTAAAGTCGCTGGTGCAGCGCTGCACGCCACTTCGCGGTGCGGTACCGCAAAACGGTGACGAGTTTGAGCCGCTCGCAGCGGTCTATCCCGCGATGCTGCACGAGCTCGCAGCCGACCGCCTGCGCCAAGGCCGCTACGCGATGCAGGACTTCGTGCGCGAGGCGGTGCGGCGCGAGTTGCTGGAAGTCGTGCCGGTCATCGGCGGCGACGTCGCCAAGTTCACCAACCTGAACTCGCCAGCGGACCTGGCGAGGCTCGACGGTTAATCCATATAGGAATCGAAGGCACCGTTCCACGCCTGGTAAAGGGCGGCGACTTCCCAGTTCAGCGTCGTGTGCGCGTTGCCGCCGGATTTTACATCGACGATCAACTTGCTGCCGCCGACCGCGCCGATGCGCTGCGCGGGCACGCCGTGCGACTTGAACAGCGCGAGGAGCGCGTCGAGATTTTCCGGCCGCACCGAGAGCAGCGCGCGGCTCTGGCTCTCGCCGAAGACCAGTGCGTCGAGACGCTGGGAATTCTTCTCGAGATGAACATGCGCGCCGAGTTGCTTCGCGCCGCCCGTGGCGCATTCCGCGAGCGCGACGAGCAGGCCACCCTCGGCGAGATCGTGCGCACTGCGGACGTAACCGGCGCGGATCGCGGCGCGAACAGCCTCGTGCATCTTCTTCTCGCGCTCGAGGTCGAGCTCCGGCGGACGGCCTCGCTTGAGGCTGTGCACCTCGCGCAGATACAGACTCGCGCCGAGTTCGTCGCCGAGGTTTCCAATCAAGACAATGGCATCGCCCTCGTTCTGGAAATGCGACGGCGTGATGTGCGCGGGATCGCGGATAATGCCGACGATGCCGACGGTCGGTGTCGGGTCGATCGCGCCGGCGGGCGACTGGTTGTAGAGACTGACGTTGCCGCCGGTGACCGGGATGTTGAACGCGCGGCAGCCCTCGGCGAGGCCGTCGACGGCTTGCTGGAGCTGGTAGAAATTCTCAGGGTTGTGCGGATTGCCGAAGTTGAGATTGTCGGTGAGCGCGAGCGGCTCCGCGCCGGTCATGGCGAGGTTGCGCGCGCATTCCGCCACGGCGATGAGCGCGCCGAGGCGCGGCTCGAGCGCGACATAGTGCGCGTTGCAATCGACGGAGGCGGCGAGATATTTCCAGCTCTTGTCGCCGGTAGGGACGCGCACGACGGCGGCGTCGCTGCCGGGCGCGGTGATCGTGCCGACGCGCACCATGTGGTCGTACTGGCGATAGACCCAGCGCTTGGAGGCGAGGTCCGGCGCGGCCATCAACTTCTCGAGCATGAGCTGCAAGTCGAGCGGCGCGGGCTCGGGCACGTTGTTGAGGTCGAGCTTCTGCCGCGCATCGAGATCGGCGGGACGGCGGGCATCGCGCTTGTAGAGCGGCGCTTCGTCGGCGAGTTTCCTCGCCGGGATTTCCGCGACGGTGACGCCGTGATTCTTCACGCGCATCAGGCCGTCGTCGGTGACGCGGCCGATTTCCGCGCAGGGGATATCCCACTTCTCGAAAATATCGAGCACGGTTTTCTCATGCCCCTGGCGCACGATGATGAGCATGCGCTCCTGCGATTCCGAGAGCATGGTTTCGTACGGCGTCATGCCCGGCTCGCGTTGCGGCACGAGCGCGAGGTCGATCTCGATGCCGCTGTTGCCGCGGCTGGCCGTTTCGCACGTCGAGCAGGTGAGGCCGGCCGCGCCCATGTCCTGCACGCCGACGACAGCTTCGGGGTGCTCGAAGAGTTCGAGGCACGCCTCGAGCAAAAGCTTCTCGATGAACGGATCGCCGACCTGCACGGCGGGACGGTCTTCCTTGGACGCCTCAGTGAGGTCGCGCGAGGCGAACGCGGCACCGGCGAGACCGTCGCGGCCCGTGCGGTTGCCGACGTAGAAGACGGGATTGCCCACGCCGGTGGCCGCGCCGCGGCGAATGTCCTTGATGCGGAGCGTGCCGAGACAGAAGACGTTCACGAGCGGATTGCCGTCGTAGGACGCGTCGAAGTAAATCTCGCCGCCGACGGTGGGCACGCCGATGCAGTTGCCGTAATGCGCGATGCCCGCGACGACTCCGGAAAGCAGACGGCGGTTCGTGGCCGCGTTGGGCTTGTTCGGGCGAATGTCGCCGAAGCGCAGCGAGTTCATCAGGAACACCGGGCGCGCGCCCATGGTGAAGATGTCGCGCAGGATGCCGCCGACGCCGGTGGCCGCGCCCTGGAACGGCTCGACCGCGCTGGGGTGGTTGTGCGACTCCATCTTGAACGCGATGCCCCAACCGTCGCCGATGTCGATGACGCCGGCGTTTTCCTCGCCAGCCTTCACCACGACAGTCGGGCCGGTGGTGGGGAACTTGCGCAGCTCGAGGCGCGAATTCTTGTACGAGCAGTGCTCGCTCCACATGACGGAGAAGATGCCGAGCTCGGTGAAGTTCGGGTCGCGGCCGAGGATTTCCTTGATGCGCGAGAATTCCTCCGGCGTGAGGCCGTGCTTGGCGACGAGTTCGGGCGTGATGGCGGGGTCGGGCATGGGGAAGCGACAGATGATAAGTTACCGGCGATGGCGGCGCACGCCATAACGCGGTGCGATTTCGCGAAAGCCGATGCGCGGCTTGGGTTCTTCCGGCGGCGGCTGAAGGAGCGGCAGCAATTTCTGGTAGATGTCGCGCAATGCTTTGTCGTGAACGAGCAGCGTCTGGTCAATTTCGGCGAGGCGCTTGAGAATGGCGCCGTTGGCGGCGATGGCCTCACGCTGCTGCACGAACGCGCGGATGATATAGATGCTCATTGCCACGGCACGCGAACTATTGAGGACTGAGGCGGCCATGAGCGCGCCGTGCTCGGTAAAGGCGTAAGGAAGATGTTTGATATTATAGCCTTGCGCATTCAAGGTCACAGATTGTGACCTTGAATTCGTATCTGGTTGTCCATCAGCATTTTGTGATTTCAAGGTCGCAATTTGCGACCTTGAAATCACAAGCCCTTCAGCACGGGTAAGTTGAAAAACGAAGTCGCTTGGAAATCGAACCTTGTTCCGCTTTACCGCTTCGTTGAGGCGCTTGGTGGGCACGCCATACAGCTTCGCCAAATCAGCAGCCAGCATAACGCGCTGGCCACGGATCGTGTGGATCAGCGGAAGAATGTTGTCGGTGGAAAGCGCTTCGCTCATGCCTTCTGGCTTTTGAGAATCGACGTGAACAGGCCGAGGCCGTCGTCGCTGCCGAGGATTTTCTCCGCGGCGCGTTCCGGGTGCGGCATAAGGCCGAGCACGTTGCCGGCGCGGTTGCAGATGCCGGCGATGTGCCGCTGCGAGCCGTTGGGGTTGGACTCGGGCGTGTTCTTGCCGTGGGCGTTGCAATAGGTGAAGAGCACCTGCTTGTTGGCGAAGAGCGCGTCGAGTGTCGCGTCGTCCGCGACGTAGTGGCCCTCGCCGTGCGCGATGGGCAGACGCAACACCTGGCCGGACTTGTACGCGCCGGTGAAGCGCGTCGTGGCGTTCTCGACCTTGACCGGCAGGTATTCGCAGCGGAAGTGGAGGCTCGCGTTGCGCACGAGCACGCCGGGCAGCAGGCCGGACTCGCACAAGATCTGGAAGCCGTTGCAGATGCCGAGCACGGTCTTGCCCGCCGCCGCCGCGGCCTTCACCGCGGGCATGATGGGCGAGAAGCGCGCGATGGCGCCGCAGCGCAGGTAGTCGCCGTAGGAAAAGCCGCCGGGGAGCAGCACGGCATCGACGCCCTCAAGCGACGTCTCCTTGTGCCAGACGTAATCGGCGTCCTGGCCGAGCACTTCCTTGAGGACGTGCAGCGCGTCCTGGTCGCAGTTCGACGCGGGAAATTGGATGACGGCCCAGCGCATGTTATTTCCCGTGGGCCGGCGTGCTCAGGGTAAGCACGTAGTCCTCGATCACCGGGTTGGAGAGCAGGTCCTTGCAGATCGTGTCGAGCTGCGCGCGGGCTTTCTCGATGTCGTCGCCCTCGAGCTCCAGCTCGATGCACTTGCCGACGTGCGCCTGCTTCAGACTGGCCACGCCGAGGTGCTGGATGGCGCGGCAAACGGCGTCCCCCTGCGGATCAAAGATGCTCTTGCGGGGCCGGACAATGACTTGGGCTCGGATCATGATTTACGTTATCGCGAACTGCGGCGCTGGGACAACATTTTTGCCGGGCAGCCCGGCGCTTCGCAAAAAAATAACCGTGTGAAGCGTGCCAGGCGTGTGAGGCGTATGTCATTTCTCGTGCCAACCTCCAATCCTGTCTCGTAATCGGACAGAACGAGCAGAGCTACCGAGCATCATGCCGGGCATTATTGCACTCTTCGTGCCAAGCGGTAGCGCTGCCGAGACTGCGCAGCCTCAATAGCCTAATAAATTTTCAGAGCCCCAATTCGTCCGCGCTGGGGATGCGGTAGGCGATGGGCTGGCCGAGGAGCTTGCGATCCAGCAGCGCGAACTCGAGCGCGTCGCTGCCGAGCTTCGCCTTGATGCCGGCGATGTCGCCGGGCACGGCGGAGAACTCGATGGCGCCGTCCTTGGTGCCCTTCAGCTTGGCCCAGAGGAGGATTTTCAGCACGGAGAGCGCGGCGTCCTTGAGCGAGCCGCGCGCGAGCTCGGGCTTCGGGTCGAGCGCGCTCCACTCCTTCGGCACGAGCCGCGGGCCGCTGACGACTCCGCCGCGGGCGAGTTCCGCGCCAGCCTGCGCGTTGAACGAGCCGTCGTAGTCGAAGGCCCAAAGCGCATCATCGGCCGGGGTCGGGCCCAATTCGGCGAGAATGCCGCGGAACAGCAGCGGCGCGGAGAAAATCTGCTCGAACGCATTTTTCAGCGCGGGCGCGAGGTTGTAGCTCACGAGCCGGCGCGCGGTCACGTCGTTGGGCGAACGCTGGAAGCCCTCGATATGCGCCGCGTCGATCGCGGTCTGGCGCACCTTCTCGATGTCGGCGGGATGCCCCACGCAGCCGAGCGCGAGATGATCGTAAATCTCGAAGAGCTTCGCCGTGGAAGTCTTGATCGTCACCAGCAGGATGCCCGGGTCGGCGCTGAGCACGACCACGGGCAGGCCGGGCGAGAGCTGGTCCTCAATGTATTCGCGGCGATTGGTGATCGCCTCCAACCAACGGTACGGTTCTTCAGTCATTCTCTCTTCTTTTCGTAACTGATTTTAGACGGGATTAACGGAATTTTTCCAAATTTACGGGATTTAAAAACATTCTGAAAATTCCGTGAACCGGATTCTGAATTCCGTTAATTCCGTCAATTTTTGCGGCTAGGCCACGCTCAGCTTTACGTCGACGTTGCCGTGGATCGCGCGCGAGTAGGGGCAAACGGTGTGCGAGACCTTCAGGAGGTCTTCCAGCGCGGCCTTGTCGATTCCTTCGGCCTTCGCGACGAGCTCAACGGCGAGTTGGAACTCTTGCTTGTCGGTCTGCGTGAGATCGACCTTGGTCGTGATGCTGAAATCGGGCGGCAGATGGATCTTCTTCTGCCCGGCCACGAACTGCATGGCACTGGCGAAGCAGGCGGAATAACCGAGCGCAAACAGGTGCTCCGGCGTCGCGCCCTCGCCCTTGCCGCCGAGCGCCTTGGCCAGCGAGAACTGAATTTCAACTTTGCCGTCGGACGATGTGCCTTTGCCATTGCGGCCGCCGACGTTCGTGGCGGAGATGGTATCGAGTACTTTGGACATGGATGATTCTTTCGGTTTTGAGGTTGGGGAAACTGGGGGAATTTTTTGACAGGATTAAGAGGATTAAAATGATTTGTGGGGAAGGTTCAGTCCAATCCTTTTAATCATATTAATCCTGTCCAATTCAGTCTCGGGTTTTTGGATTATTTATGTGCCGCCTCAAGGGAGGTAAAGCAATCGCGGATGGTGTCGACGTCGAGCGAGCGGAGCCCGTCCTTGGTCAGCACTTTGACTTGCGGGAAAACGTGCGAGCGCCGGTCCACGCCGCCGGTGGCGCTGTCGCCCTCGGCCGCGACGTCGAGCAGTTGCAGCGCGAGCTGCACCGCGGCTTTTTCGTCGCGCTCAACCGTGGGCTGGCCGCTCCAGCGGTTGATCCACTGCAGCACGCTGCGCGCAGCGGGCGAACCGGAACCGCTGACGGCAAAATCGACGGCCAGGAACTGCGCGCCCAGCGCATCGTAGAAATAAAGCAGCGGATCGGGATGATGCGCATGATCGCGCGCGGCGAGGATCGGCACCACCGTGCCGACACCCTGTAGCGTCATGGGCAGGTTGTCCTTGATCAGCTTGCCGAGCGCGCGGACCTTCGCGTTGAGGCTGAGCGCCTGGAGCTGGCTGCGGCGATAATACTGGAACGAGGTCTGGAGCGTGCGCGCCATCTCGAACGCGGTGGCGGGCGTGCCGGCGATGGCCATGACGGTCGACGGGTCGAGCTCGATCACCTTGTCGGCGCGGTCGTACATGACGATGTTGCCGGCGGTGGCGCGGCGGTCGCCGGCGATGAGGACGCCGTCCTTGTAATGGAACGAGAGGACCGTGGTCGCCTCGGTGTGGAGCGACGCGGCGGCGCCGGGCGCGGCCGCGCGCGCGTCGAGGGACGCGGCGGGGCCGTGCGTGCGCCGCAGCAGGTCACGAAAATCACCCGCACCGGTGGGCGACGAAGCCGCACCGGCGCTGGTCGCGCCGAGGGAACTCATTGTCCCGTGCGTTGGCGGTAACGTTTGGCCTGGTCGGGATCGACCTTGCGCATGCGCTTGAGGAGATCGTCCACGTTGGGGCGATCGACTTTGGGTGCGGAAGGTCCGCCGCCCGGCGCGGGCGAATCAGGTCCGCCACCGCCGGTTGGGCGCGTCTTTTGGTTTTGGTCGGGCATAAGAAAATTGTAGGGGTCGTTTTTATCAGTTCAACGGCTATCTCGGTTTCTAATTGAAGACAGGAGGAACATGAAGGACATGAGGAAGGTGCGCTGCGAGGCTTTTGCCAAATTCATGTTTTTCATGTTCCTCCTGTCCTAGACCGGCTTCAAATCGAGCTCGCGAATCAGATCCTGAATCGTCTTCGAGCGATCCATCGCGGCGACCATTTCTTCCAGGCGCATGCCGGGGAAGGCCTGGCTCATGTCGAGGCGGTACATGTTGTCGCCGACCTTGAAGACGAGGTTGTCCCACTGCGCCGTCTTCATTTCCTTGGCGAACTTGA
>Ga0209611_10007522_pt1 | contig 17418 bp, 12 predicted proteins | sample S1TSphgellanicum_3_FD_187693 | JGI IMG/M metagenome (GOLD analysis project Ga0209611, IMG submission 187693) | Host-associated microbial communities from peat moss isolated from Minnesota, USA - S1T2_Fc - Sphagnum magellanicum MG (SPAdes) (version 2) | ecosystem: Host-associated > Plants > Peat...
AAAAAAAAAAAACCAAAAAAAAAAAAAAAAAAAAAAAGGACAAGGTAATTAAAAAAACAAAAAAAACAAAACCCAACAAAAAAAAAAAAAACACAAAGGTCCGGGTAGTTTAACTAACACAAAAAACAAAACCCATCGAAAAAAAAGAAAAAAAGAAAAACAAAGGTCCAGGCAGTGCCTGGAAACTGCCCGGACAAACAGATAGACAGACAGACACACCTGTAGATTTAATATATAAGATGGAGTTGCGGAGTCCATTAAGTAGGTAGGAAAAGTAATGGAACAACAACCTACTTGGTATATTACAATACTTTCATTAACATTCATCGCCGTCATTTTAGTGGAGATTTAATGTGTATGTACCTAGGTAAGTAGGTAGATGGGTGGGTGGGTAGGTAGGTAGGTAGGTGGGGGAAGGAGAAGACCAAGGTGCATAGGTAGGCAGTCTAATTGTAGGTAGGTTCACTCTGACTACAAGACCTTAAACCCCTTTTACACTACAGGGTTGGTTCATGGTCTAACGGATTTTGTGCTAGGCTCGCCTAATTATCATGTCAAATAGATGAGATGAGCTTGGTTGGCATGAAGTTCATTGGATGATGAAAACACTAGATCCAAAGTGTATTTTAATATTCATTTTTCATATGTTCATACTTCCTTCATCCCATTCTTAGGTACACAACTTTTGTGTAAAGTGAACCTTGTACCTTGACATGTCTTTTTTCCTTCCAATCAGCGATTTTCAATTTGGATAGTCATGGGCTTTCAACCTCTAGTGTAAAGAGGGCTTAAGTAAATGAATAATAACCAAATTTGACTATAAACAATAATGAAAATTTTAAAAACATAATAATAAGCATCTTAAAATGTTGCCTTCACACTTGACATTATGGTGCATTCACACTTGATGTTAATAAATCAATTGTTAAATGAAAATCTAGGTGGCATCCTACATGGCACCCAATGTTAAATGGCCGATAGCTTAATGTTAAGTGAATGTTAGTTTAACATTAAAAAAATCTTCACGATAATTAAGTTTAAGTAAGTTTAAGTCTTAAACGACTTGTATGGTGTTAAGGGACTCAGCACACACTAAGAGTCCCTAACACCAAGTGTGAACGCACCTTTAGAGACTCTAAAGGGCGTTTTGTCACCCCAACAACCAAGCTTGCCATTGAGGACCTAAATCTACTTTTTAGCCTGCCTAGTGTGAAAATGTTCATGTGAAGCGTTGTAACCGGAACCGGCTATTTGAACAGTTTGAGAACCTGCAGGCGAGTGGATAGTGTGCCCGGGTGATAACCGGAGGGTACCTGTTTGCTGCTGTTTCTTGTTCTTGTTCTTCTTCACGTCCAATTTTGTTTGATTGTTTCTTTTTTGGTTTTGTTTCCTCTTTTTGGCCTTTTAGTGTCCGAATTCTCCAACGACGATGCAGCTTCTTCTTCGCGTTGCACTTGTTTTTTTTGTTGATTCTTTGAAGAATTGAAGAATTGGAGAATTGTGAAATTCGGGACTGTTTTCCGCCATTTCTCATTGTTTCATTTTCTGTTTTTCATCGCATAATTTCCTCTCTAAATCTATTTATTATCCTTTGACGGACGATCCCCGTCTTTTTTTCTTCTTCTTTGTCTTTCTCAGAGCAGCTGCAAACGAGTTGTGTGGGGGAATCATCAACATGGCCAGGCTCTGCTCTGCGTTGCGGTTTCGCGATTCTTCGGAATCTCTTCTTCCCTGGTCCTTTACTGTCAGATTCTTTGCCATTATTGAGAGGTAATCTGACTGCACTCTTTGCATTGCACTTTCTTGATTGTATTATCACCGGCGCTGCTCTCTATCACTGGTTTTTTTTTTTTTTTTTTTTGGTGTCCTCAAGTCTCTGGCTCCTCGCATTGCAAAATTTTGCATTTTCAGAACTCCCTTCCCACGTTGCACACGTCCCAAATCGTTTTGCTGCCTACTTGGACCGCACCTTCGTGCACATTATAGACGCTGTAGTTGAAGAGGTTTTGGAGCTTCGCGATGAGCTTCTTGCAAGAAATCCAAAACGTCTGCTACATCGATTTCTTGCACAGTTCGCTCATCGGAAATTTCGCGGCGATATGTGCAACAAATCCCGCCGTATATATAATCTGCGTCTGTGAAGTCTCTTTCTCGAAGCTTTCCTCTGGATCAATCCAGAATCGCTCCCAAGAAGAAGCTCATCGGAAGCCGAATCCCTGCGCATCCTACGACATACCCGGGTACCTCTCAGTCTGTGATGGTCGTGTTAAGCGAGGACGGATATCTTTCACGCTAAAGCAGAGATCCAACTCTTCCACTCGTTTTCGGTGTTCTGTGCAGAGAGGAAGAGCTTGAGTATGAACGTGCTGGCTCCTACCTGGCTATTATGTCATGTTAAGCCGAAAGGCAAAGGGAAGAGGCACAGCGTGAGCTCCTGCCAGGTGCCTCTCCCGTTCTAGGATCGGAAGCAAAATGCAATGATGGGTTTGCAATTATAGATGCACGTGGTGGTGGTTCCTGCTGCCTCCTTCGGAGCAGATGGCAGGGAGGGGTGGTGATACAGCAGAGCCTTGGTACTGGCAAGATGATTTATTCAAGCTTGATTTCAAGGAGTCTCCTTTAGGTCAGCGTCATAAACATGCTTCACACTTACTTCTTAGAGAAAACTTCAGCTGTTGAATTGTGATGGTACTGAATGGGAAGAGGCTGTTAAACCAGTCTCCATCTTCCTTCATTTGTGGCTGGCTGACTGAATCATTCTGTGATGTGCAGTGGTGGCAGCGGCCACTTCTAGGTCATTTTGGGATGATTTGACTCAAAATGAAGGAGACTCCCATGCCTTGTTTGCTTCATCTCCAGTTACAGATTCAAGATACTGCAATCCTTCTCTCTTCTCATTTGATATTCAAGGCAAAGGTTTGCTCAACTTTCTAATTTTCCAGAAAATAATTTTTGCATTGTGGGGGAGCTCAGAATTGGTTCCTGGAGAGAGGATTTGACTGCAGATGTTTTCATGGCTTAAAAAGCTTTTTTGCAATAATTGAGTGCTTGTAACTTGTTTTGCATAATTGCAAAAGATTTTGTTCTGAGAGGCAGTGCTGATGTTTGGTCTTTCTCTGTAGTTCAAGAAGTGACAACACAACACATGGAATCCTCATAGGCTGACACTAGGTTTTTGACTTGGTTGTTGTGGTGCTTCAGGAATTGACAGTCAGGGCTCTCCTTCATCTGACTATGGCATCCAACAGAATCAGCGATACAAAAGGCGGCGGATGCTGCAATTATCTGGAGCAAGAACTGATATGCTCCCACCAGACTCAGCTACTCCTGTACTGGCTTCAGGTCTTGGGGTAAGATGATATCCAGTTATCAGCCTGAAACTCTCAATATTGTGAGTTTTTACAGGTCTGTTTCATCAAGCCTAATTTGATAGGGTTGGTGATGTATTGTGAAACAGGACTGCATAAATCTGTCAATCCTCGGCTCAGAGAATAACATAGTGCCTTTTCCCACATCACCAGGTCTTTTATGGTGCACAAGAAATGGTATGCATCTGGCCTCTTTACAAGGTCTGCTTCAAGGCTGTGTGCATTGGCTCATGATATTTGGCCTTTGCAGACATTATATTTTCTTCCATTGTATTTGCAGAAGATGCCTCTGGACCTGCAATTGCAAATGTTCAACAGTGGGGGGAAAAATGGATGGTGAGGTGCTTTGAGCAGAACAGGTACAATGCTTGTTATCCATTGGAGACAATCAATTTTCATAAGACTGCTCCATTGCCAGACATATCTGAGATGTAAGTCATCTTAGATGCATAGATCATTCCAGGAACACACAGACCAAAGTGGGTATTGAATAAAGTAACCTGCTGACTCCCCCTATCATTGGAATGCTTAATTGCATTCCAATTTGGATTGCTTAATTGCATTCCAATTTGGATTGCTGCTCAGTGGTCTGAATAATTGTTTTACAGTTCTCATCACCATGTTCTGGCAATCCAGCCTGATCAGTTTGTTAAAAGTTCTAGGTTTTCAGGGATATAATAGCACACCAAACACCTGGACAGATTGAATTCATAGAAAACTCTTTCTTGTATGGTTATCATTGTGACTTTTTCTGCAGTGAGTTGAGAGTACATTCTGCTGTTGTTTTCAGGATATTGTCAGGGTTGCCTTTTGATGAATTCCATCCAGGTACTATCCTTTACATTTTATATACAGTTGTTAGCCAGGAGAAGACCTGCTGTTTACTCAAAGTAATTTCTAGACCAATTTTATGACATGTCCTCCAAGATTTTGTTGCAGGGAAGGTCACAAAAATTGATAGTATTGTGTAGTATTCTTGCAGGAGATTGCCCACAACCTTGGCAACCACAGCCACAGCATCAACAAGAAGCTGACATGTTGCAGGGTCCTGCGACACCCTTTTCCAAGCCACCCCTTTTTGGTAATGCTCTCCTCAAACTATAGATTCATGTATAAGATGACTGGGGTGTAAGCATGAGAATGAAATACCAATTTTCTGTTCTGTGCACGAACTCATACTTCACAAATCTTCACCAGTCGAGTCTATAGCTGAGGACTGCTGCTTGATGATGATGATTGCAGGTCAAAAACCATCAACTGGTCCAACTAGATTCAAACTGAAATCACAAACACCTGTTACATATCCCTTTGCACTTTTGAAACCATACAGTGTTGAAGGGGCTGTGACTCTCAATGACATCAACAAGCGGCTGCTAAGTTTGCCACCAAGGCCAGTGCAAGGAACTATTCCCATCAAGGAGAGGCCTCTAGCTCAGCCGGGTTCAGGTCTTTCAGGGAAGTCTGTTGTTGCTTGTACCAAGATCCATACAGAAGGTAATGGCACCATCACCATTATGAGGACCAAAGGATAAACCTCCATCACAGATGTGCAGACCACCAATTGTGAAAATTTATTCAAAGGAGCTTCATATAGCGCTGCACTATTCTTCTGCATATACATGGATTGCCTCAAGGGTCTCACGACCTTCACCATCTGCATGGCAGATTCGGCATAAATCCTTAGAGGTCTAGCACAACAGGCTAGAGACTTTCGAGTGTATAACTACTAGTGTTTCTTTTGATAGAGGGCCATATGCAGCTCCAAAGAAGATGGTAAGGCTTATACCTTTTTTACTGAGTGTAAATTAGAGCAGGTCTTTGCATCTCCATGTTCCATAGTAGTCCCCAGACACCACAGTCCCTAAGAGATTGTGAGGATCCTGTTTGTCAGGTAGTCACCAGTTCATTCATACTCAAAGACCATTTTGTTCAAGATCCCAGTGGGTTCAACTTCAATTGTATCCTTCTTTTAGTCAGGCTTATGTCAACAGCTAGAGTATGTCTGTGACACCCATCGGTAACATGGTTGGGCTTCATCCACAACTGAGTCATAACAAGCTGCTGCACGAGTGGACTATTTGTTCAGTCTGGTTGGGTTGGACGCCCTTGGCATGTTTGGACCAACATCAACCATGCAACCATCCTGCCATCCCTCAGGTTACACTCTTCAAATCTTCTTCTTTGTCTCCTTTTTGTGAGTGTTGATTGTTGTTGAAAGCAACTTCCACTATTACATAATAAAAGAAGGAACATAAACTGAGACATGCTTCGATGTCACTATGTTGGGGATAGATAAAGTATAGATCTTAAACCCTAAACCCTTGGGGATCATTTCCTATTAATGGTTTAGTGTGACTATGTAGACAATTGAACAAATGTCCTTCAGAGAGGAATCCAATTATGCGACTTTAGCTCAAGGGATTGATTATACTAGGAAGGTCATGCTCATAAGGCTTGTCATGCACTAATAGAATTGGCACCCAACACTAATGAAACTCACTAAGGTGCACACACATAAAAGCATGCCCACAAATGGAGCAAGCTAGAACCATGTTCACACTAAGTTGTAATGCGCCAAATGGTCAAGCACAAATGAGTGGAAACATCATTCTATGCACTCACTCATAAACCTTTGCTTGTCATGAGGTTTGGTATAAGAGAGATTAGATTTTACACTACCATACCAATTTCACTATTCATCATAACCGCTATGTTATTAAATCACAATTGAACATTCTTCAAAATGGACTAGTTCCTTATTTCTCTCCGAAATAAAAGTATAACAAAGTGATGGCCACAATGAACTAGCACCCACTAGCACACCATCCACTGGATGCCCATTACAACTCAGTTGCCAATGAACCTCAACTGAGTTAATATTTGGTTTCACCTTGGCAACCAATTTTGTAAGAAATAAGTCTCATATATAGGTACATAGGTAGATAGGTAACTACTAGGGAAGTAGATGGTTTATACATAGGCAAGGCCTGTTTTTACTACCTACCTAGAAACAAACACACTTGTGGGTTGTTAGTAGGTAGGTAGAAAGAAAAGCAACTGAACTAACCACCATGGTTAGCTAGGAACTGGAACCCAACATAAAATTGTTTTCTCACTACTTACCATTCATCCTTCATGGTGCGCTAGTGGGTGTTGGTGTGATGAGAAATTGGGTTGGATGAAAACCTAATGGTGATGAAACTTTGCCATCAACCATCAAAAGTTGTATACAACAAAGCTTTGACTGTTGATGGGAATTGGTGGTCTTGTGCAATCTTTGTAGTGTTTTGTTTTATGGTTTGTTTCTTGCAAGTTATGAAGAGTGGTTGTTTTTGTTGTGATGACAATCGGCATTTTTTATAAAAAAAATTTGGTTATTTTTATTGATGGAGAGGTGATGGTGTTTCTGAGCTGGATTTGGAGGATACTAATGATGGATGTTGGGAGCATTGTGGATATAGTTGGTACTGCTTTGGTGAAAGGAGGCATTTCTTTTCATTGTGGATTTTGGTGTTGAAGTTTTTGGAGCTTGGTAGACTTACTTGAACTATTGTGGGAAGAATGCCCATTCTTGAAAACATAATATCCTTGTTTGTTTTAAGGCTTACAAACTCTTTTGTTACGGGTTGGCTTCAATAGGATGGAATTAGGTTTTGAAATTGTCTTTAGGGGTAACAATAAGGGATGTGATGAAAGGGTCTAGAGATTTCGGAACAATCTTCATGGCAAGTCTAAAGTAATGTGGTTGGGAATCAATATTCTTCTGGTTGAGGTCTTTTGGGGATTTGTATCTAGGAGATAATACCTACCTGGGCGAGACCTCCAAAGTGATGATCTATTACCAATATCTGCTATTGTTGTGGAGTGAGTATGTTGAAAAGGGTCTTGGTGGTATGTCTCACTTTGTCAACCTCCCAAGTTTACTAGTTTTGCAATGTTGTTGTCCATTAATGTGGGGAGTTTTTCTGAGGGAAACATTTTAAATTGTGTCAGTTAGGTTAATACTATGTATGTTATTTGCACCAGAGTTGCATTCGGTATTTTCTATTGTCCTTGTTTGCCAAATATGGGTTTGGGTTGCCACACTAAGGTTTGCCATTGAAGTATTAGTGGAGCTCAAAAGAGTGAAATCAAAGTGAATTGATCCCTAAAGGCCCATAGGTCAATCACAATTAGAGAGTATGTAGGAGCTTATCTGATGCAAGACATTACATTACTCTATTACTTTGTAGCATATGGTTACATTGTTTCATGATTTATTGAGTTGAAGTTGTGTGTGTTTATGCACTAGCTTTTTATGTTACATTGGTTCATTGTGGCCCAAAGTGATTACTTTGGCAATTTTAAATAGGATATTGGATAACTTTGGTGTTAGAATTGAAGTCTTCAAAAACCAAGGCATGGAGTTGTGAAAATAGTTATAAACTTCATACAAACAAGTTTTAATTGATTATAAGATCAATTATCATTTTGTAATCATCTTGAGGTTGATGATTTGGGATACAATATGGTGCAAATAACAAAGAAAGTCATATGAAATAATGGGTTACAAAAATGAGACACAATTGATTAAAACACATGTTAACATTTGTTGGGGATGAGATATTGGTTATGAAGTTGTTGTATAAGATTCTTTGGTAGCTTATTTTCTTGTTCATGGGTGTGATTTTGAAATATTTTCTTCCCTATGGAGGTACGTGGTAGCACCCTTGGACTCCAAAAGATTCAAAAGGTGACACCCCCATGTAGTTTCAATACAATAGTTCAAGGTGAACCATGAATTGTGAGACTTTGATTATGTGGAGCAATGTTGGGCTGGTAAGTTTGATATACCCATGAAAGTATCACAATGTGAATAACTAGTATATACATTAGTCAACCAATACATTTTGTTGTTACTATTTTGATTACCCTATTCAGTTCGTAAGTATTTCAAATTTATTCTATCTTTGCTTTACCCAACTATGTATTAAAATCAATATACAACACATCCCCTCTCCTCCCCCTCCCCATTCATGTGGATAGCTTTCAACATATTCTATGCATATTTTATTTTTTAATTTACTTTTCACCTTATGCATCAAAAGGTTAAAAAAATTGGCACCATGGGTTAGTTCTTGAAAACATTAATTAATTTACATCAATAATAAATAAAATAAATCTCAAGTTATCAAAATATTGAAAAAGATTTATAAAATATGTTTCACATGTAGAGACCTATTAAATTTTGCATTGTCTCTACCACATGAAAATTCATTATATTCATTAGTATGTACAATATCATCAATTGTTCATAAGTTCATGTCTGTGCTATTAAAGAAAACATTGGTTGGTTTTTATTTAACATAAGAAAAAGGTTTCTATCAAGTAAACCTTCCATAAATTATGATACCTTGCATTGAACCCCAAGGAAATCACTATTTGTATGTTTTCTAAAACATTTCAAATAAAATGATTTTTTGTTATGTTGTGAAATAATGAAATCTTTAACAAATATTTCATTAAAATCTAAAATACTCTAAATATACTCTTGTAATGAATTCTAGGCTCTCTATTTTATTTACTTTAATGAATTAGTTGCACATTTTTTGCATGTTGTTTGGAAGAAAATGAAAATGAATTGCCCATGCATTCAACCCTCCTATTTGTTGAAGCTAACTTGTTTCAAATCATGGCAACTTTTTCTCATGCTTCAAGAATTAATTTTTTTTTTGTTTTGTACTTATTGTTCCTCCAACAACAATTCATATTTTAAACCATATTCAAATACATTAAAAATGGATTCCTAATAGGGACTTCCAATTTATTTTTTAAAACACCCTAGTGTGTTTTTCACTTGGAATATTCATTTTGGTACCTTGAAATGTTGATGGTTTATTGCATAACTTGTTTTTTTTCTATTTCAATAAGCCCAAAATTTTTACTAGGTTTATTTCAAAAATCTATATGTGTGAGTTGTTAAGGTGAGTTGTGTTGATGTGCATTAAATTTTATATTTGTATGCCTTGGTTTATCTCCTAAAAATAATGTCCACCCATGATGAGATTTGTGTGCCCTTCCAAGTACTGATTGTTAGGATTCATTAATGGTCACATTTTGTTGTATTTCAATTGATTGTTCCTTATGAAGAAAGTACAATTTTTGTGGTCATGAAGTGATCACAATTGATGTGACCACCATGAGGCTAATGGTGGTTTCACATGCTTAAGCATCATTCAACAAATTGCTACACAAGCACAATGGAAAATAGGTCAAATGCGATCCATTCGCAAGTCTCCTTGCATATCATACATGTTGATTCAAATGCTTAACCTCAAAGCAAATGTGTATTCATTCTTTTCATCTATTCTTATTTGAATTAATAAATCTAATTCCTGCAATTTCCAATGAATTTTTTTTCATTGTTGGTTAAATTTGTCTAGTTGATGATATTTCCCATTATTTATGTAGCAAAGCCAATAGATTCAATGTCAACCATTACATTTTTTGAATATACTAGTTGGTACATTTTTTCTCCATTAAACTCGTGATGGACATTAGAAAACTTACTTATCGTCTATATATTGATGAATTTAAGAAAACCTTTGATATATTGATATGAAATTTTATTTGTTTATAGTCTTCATAACAATTTGGGAAATGTTTTCTTCTTTAGCAAAATATATAAATAGCTTTTTCAACTATATGACAACATAAGAAACACAAAAAAATTGCTAAAGTTGGTCACAATAATATGAATTGCCTATTGAGATCACGTATGGGTGTGGATGAATTCAAACAAAACAAAATTGATGTCAAAATGCCAACTTTCCTACAATTCTTGTATATTTGTCTATACGGTGCCATTTGAATGGCATGTGAATCATGCAAAGTTGTGTTTATTGAATAATATGGATATTGAAAAATCTAAAATGAATTAAACAAAATTCCAATATCAAAGTTTGGTTCGAATAAAGGATGTTTAATAACTTCATTCAACAACATTACTTTCATAAAGGGCCTCTTAATTTTCATAATACAATTTATTTCATCCTCAATTTTTTACAATAATAAGGTACTATTAGACACATATAAAAAGCACTCAATTTTTCATATTTAAATTTTTTTATGTTTATCAAAAATTAAGGTTTAAAAAAAGTTCATGAATCCTCCGACATGTAAAGGTGATGGAATATATATATATATATATATATAAAATTGTAGCTTATAACATAAAAAATTAAACTTGGAAATGTTAACATGTTTTGGTATGATTTGAAATTATGACAAATTTTCAAGACAAAACAAAAAATCTAGCAAAATCTATGCACTTTCAAAAATTTGTATTTGTCCAAATTTGATTGTAAAAAATAAATGACATAACTATAAATACAATATACAAAAAAAATTCAAAACATTTCTTTTGACATTTTCTCTTTAAGAAACCATGTTTTTTGCATACCCCAAAAATGAGATTAGTCCTAAATGCAAAGTAAACACATTACCTCATTATATGTTGTTTGGACCCATATGTTTAATTGTTCACAACACCTATTGGTGGTAATTTGTCCATGTGCTTTTTAGAGGATCAAATGGCATTAAACTTGATGTATTCTATGGCATTTGAAATGTTGGATGCCCATTGGTTGGCTATGAGGAGCTCTAAGATGGAATTATATGTACAACCCTCTAAGTGCCCATCTTATCATGTTGATTATTTCATTGTTGTTTTGGCCACCCACAATGTACCAAGTTGTGAAATTAATGATATAAAAGATTTTTCTTTTGTTGGCTTGTAATTGTGGCATTAATTTGGTGTTTGCAAGTTGTGTGGAAAGCAACATGCACCCAACAAAATAAAGAGAGGATGATGGAAGAAGTTCATTGCATCAAAGATCTTCCATCCTTGAAGCTCTTGTGTATTAGATATTCAATATTGTTATATTAGAAAATTACATATAGTAAAGGACGTCATGAAGCACCATTTCATCCATCTGTTTCATCATCCATCCGTCCGATCATCCATCTGTCTCGTCATGGTCTGTATACTCCAATGAGGTGGAGAAAGAATGGAATACAGACGTGGTGCGACGGAGAATAATATATATTAGTGTTGTAAATTTTTATTTTTTTTAATTTTTTAATTTTATTTTGGGGTTTTTGGACTTAGGTACACTCATCATGTCTCTTTCTCAACCATTGAAAGAGTTGGGTTGGTCTCTGTTTTTTTTTGAAATTTTATTTAAAATATTGGAAATTTTCAATGTTTTTTACATTGCCATTATTTTTTATTATAGTTCAATGGATGCTAGAGTGAGCAACTGTTAAGCACACCTTTATTAGATATCGGCAATTTCAAGGCTTGCATTTGCCATAATAATAATATGCTGGATGCCAAAGGTATTATTATGATGCATGTGAAAATTGGCTACACCAGAAACCCTAACCATTATGAACAAGGAGGGGGTCTGGATACTGGAACTTATCAACATATAAAAACAAAGAAATCATTTTCAACAGATTGATACCTACTAAATAAGTAACTTACTACTTACTTACAAGTTGAATAACGTTGGGGTATATTTGCTGTCTTCAGTCTATTCTCTGGTCTATTCCCAAGGTCAGCTGTATGTTGCTATCTCACGGGTCACAAGCAATGCAAACATCAAGATTTTCAGCGGCCAGGGTCCCGATGGATACATGCGGAATGTCGTATATAAAGAGGTTTTGGAAATGTAGTTTGAAATTGTAATTTTGTAATATGTACCATCAAATACACACACACATGTGCATTAGGCACAGGGTTCAAACTATGTTACATGTATGATTATTTATATCATGTGAAGTTGTTAGAGGTGTACACTTGCAAATACATGAGGCCCTTTTGGGTTTCAATAGTCTTTAATGTTTCAAAGTTCATTTTTTTGTGACGGCATTTTACTCAACCAATTTTTGATGTGTATTAGTCCATTTGTAATTCATTGGCTTGTGATAGATATATATCTTATGTTGCTCACAATGCATGTTTAATTGTTTGTGGCAACTACAATAAATTCATACGGTGATCTCAAGAAGCATTTTTTGTTTTGTTTTGTATAGCATTGTGAGTAGCCCTTTGTTATAATATGATAATTCAATGCAAACTTAACTTGTGACTTTCATAACAAACATTGGTGATTGTGACATAGGTATGAATGAAACAAGATGATAGAACCTAACAAAGTGATATAAGTTATTCTAAAATGTCAAATGTCAATGGGTCAAATAAAGTAGGATGAATAATTAGATATATATATAGATTCTAATGAGCAAAAAAAATCGAGGTTTGTATAGAAGGAGGTTTGTAGAGGGAGGAAGGCAAGTAGATAGATTCACATTAGTACATCCATTTTCAAATTGTTGGAAAAACTATTTGTTGATGTTATGAAATTAAAGTATTTTTGCAAATGGATTCTACAAAGTTCATGTATACCCCAAAAATGGTGTTTTGGTACATGAATGCCTTATGTATGGGGTAAAACTCTAGGGTGGGGGCATTCCAAAAATAAAGGGCCTAGGATGAGTTAATAGCTAAATCTTACCCCACGTTTTGGCAATGTTTTCAACCTTTCAAATTCACCCATTGTAAAACACAAGGTTCATGATGTTATCATGAACCTAAAAATTAATAGATCACAAAATTTAGAAGGGGTCCAAGGATCTTATGACTTTAAACTTAACATTAGGAAGGATCTTATGGGATATTTACTCCTACAAGCTTAATAATGAGAAGGATCTTATGCATGTCTTTTAATCTTGTAAGTGTAAAGATCCCTCCCATTCTCAAGCTATAGGCATAAGATCACTCCCATTCTCAAGAAGCCACTCTTTTTTAACAAGGGTATTCATAAATATGAAGTGCCTTTCAAATGCACTTCACAAACTTTTTGAAGTGCTTTATGTTGCAAAACACATCATTTGTTGGTTTTCTTCCTCGACATGTAGGTGCACTCACCATCCAATTTGGATGTGTGATGCTATGTCTAAGATTGAATTCAAAATATTTGGCAATGATAATATATCATAATCATTGATCATATTTGATAGTTTCAAGTTAAATTATATATATATTCTAAAATTTTAGTTTCAACAACTGGATTTTAATTATGATTTTTTTGACATGTGACAAATATTAAAATTAAGATATCCTTTTATATCATGCATTTGAAGATGGACAATGTATGTGGATGCTTAAATTGTTAGGTATTCAAATTTGGAGGCTAGGGTTCAAATCCAACAATGTGCAAAATTGCTGGGTTTTTTTTTAATTGAATTTTTTAAGTTTTTGAACAATGAGGCAATATATTTTTCAAATTGAAAAAAATGAATAATAATTTAATTAGTGTCACAATTGATCATGTATTATGATAGTGAAAATCTCATTACATGGAGATCATTTTGGTAGGTTTTTCATAGTAGCTTGAAAATGGGACTACCATGAAATGGGCATTTTTATGGTTTTCAAATGGATATCAAGAAGGGTGGATTCTATAAAATCAAAATTGGTACAATTAAAATATGAAAGATGCAAGATTAAAGCGGAAAGTTCACTTGCAGTAGAAGAAGATATTACACTTTGGCAATTGGCAAAAGCATAAAGGAAATGGATTTAGGTTTAGAAACATAAAATGGTTATAAAAACAAAGGTTGTAGTTGTCCTTTGACTTGCAAATCTTCCACACCTCTATGATAACATATGAAAACTACCTAGATGGCTTCCCAACAACATATTGAATATGTAGTATGTAGCCAACATATTCGATAAATAACAAAGTCATTTGTTTATTATGTGATAAATTATGAACTGAGGAAATTGTCCAAGTGCATCATAAAAACACAAGGAGGTAATTTAGCCTTCTAAGATTTTTTAGGTTGTTTTAATGACACTCTATTGAATACCAACAATAAAGATCAAAACATATCACATTTTTTTACACAAATGTTAAAACTTGAAGGCACCTTCTTTGAAACTCTAGCCCCACCATCATGTTAATGACAAATTTAACCAATATGGGATGGGCATATCAATTTAAACACATCAATCAAGTAAGAGAAAATGTGAATTAAAATATATATGAATATTCTAAAGACATATAAGCTTCAACAAATTTTCAAACTAGGCAAGCATATATAGTAGGTGTTGCAAAATTATTGATCGAAATAATTGTCAAGGTAATTGAGGAACATTTACCCCATTCATAGGGTAAGGATAGGGATAGATATTTCATCATTTACTTTATCTATACCATGTGTTTATAAGTGGGTAAATGTAGGTCAAATAGGAGTATTTACATAGGTATGACACATTTTGAAGTGGAGACATACAATTATTTGGGCAATTAAGGTTACAAACATGAACACATGAAATTTCAAACATCCCATATAAAACTAAACAAAAATAGTATGAAACCCAACCAATGGATAGGCTTAAGATTGCATTGACAACATTTTTATAATGTCAAATGGTAGTAAGATTTAAAGGGGTTCCAAAAGCATATGGTAAGAAATTGTTCAAGGAATTAATGGAATGAAGACAAATAAAATGTCAAAATAAAATTTAAATAATTAATCACCATGGTTTGAACATATCCATCATAACCACATGCATTGCAAAATAGGGAAATCATGTACATTGCATAATGTGTGAAATCACGCTATCTAAAACTTTTTGACACATGTGGAGTCTATACCAAGGTAAAAATGACCTAAATAACATTATAAACACCATGTAATTTTCAATCTAACCAATGATATTATAGTAGACTACCATTTTAATACTACCACATGGACTTTTTAAAAATGGTATATCGACTGAAAATGAACCACCCTAACTTTCGATCACCTTGACATATTTATCATTTGGGTAAGGTAATTAAAAAGGTAATAAAAAATTATCAACCAAATAAAATAAATATATAATATATACCCTATTGTATCCATGGGCATGTCATGATAAAATATTTCCCCATCCAACATTATATTAAATCAATGTTGTCTAGTTATTGAAAAAACACCCAATTATCAATTAAGTTATTAATAATCTACCTTAATAACTATTTTTGATTTTTTCAAAATTTGTGAAAATTAGTTTGAAAACCTATTTGCTTGGTAGGTGGCATCCAAAGAATCAACAAGACCTTATGGGCCGGTTAGTTAAAAATTCAAATTTTAATAACCTATTTGAATATTGGAATTTCATCCAAGTAGGTTATCAATCATAAAACAAAAAACCTTACTTTTGGAAAAACATGTTTATGATTAGTGAAATATCTCAATTAACTTCTAGAATAGTTATTGAGCTTGTAGATTTTGCGTTATCTACAAGCTTTGATTTTGATTTGTTGTGGACAAGGCTCCAAAATAAACTTTGGAGTTGAAATCATAACCATGCACAAAGTTTCCTAGTCCTTCAAAACTATCAACAACTAGGGTTTGGTGTAGATAACCATGAATGTCAACATATCAATGTTAGTCTATGTAAAATTGACTAGTAACAAATTCTCTATTTAAGAATTATGGAAGTGCCCAAGCATGTTCTTTGGCTTTTGAAGGTTGTTGAAGGGCATCCATATGTTTGTTGCTTTTGGAAAATGTTTATGCATTTGTAAGAGCAAATCAATTTGTGATTGTAAGGCATGTGTCATGTTTGTGACCAACCTCTTGTCTTTCAAGCAAATGTTAAAATTTAATTCCTATTGCCACAACACAAAGAATCATGATAAGTATCATCCAAATCCGACAATTTTTTGTGGTGTTGTTGGATTGTGGAAAAAAATGTGGATATTGTTGAAATTTCTCTTTGTTAACTCTCAAAGGTCCTATGGGTTCAAACAATAAACAAAGTGCTAAGTTGGGTGGGGGGGGTTGGGAGAGGGATAGTCAAAATTTAGGCCTTTAAAGCCCACTCTATATATGTGCAACCAAAAATAAAATAAAATCACTAAAACTTAACCTACCTTGGTAATATAACATGAGGTTCTCAAGATGGGTATTTGAGATTTGACTCTTATGCATAATAGGGTGTTATTGGCCCAGAAAAACCAAGTAAATTGACAACTGGCCTAAACCCTAAACCCTACTTTGACAATAAAATTAATAAACAAAGGGTCTAATTTATGGGGGAAATTTTTCATATTGATACTAGGTGTGATCCAAATTATATATATAACCTACCCAACTGGATATGAAGAAAGTAATAAGTGGCCAATGTTGCCTTAATGTACCATTTGGCATGAACACTCAATTCTTTTGTGCATTGGAACTGGTCTGGTGCCAGGGACATTAGGATCACCCACCTCCTCCCATAACTACAGTTAAATACATACTCATGAGATACCTTAATACTCATGGGATGCCTCTTCCTGGGTTTAAAGATTTGTTGTCAGAAGTATTGAAAACTTGACAGGCTCTTCTTCTCTCCAGTTTTTATTTCAGATTTGGGTTTACTTTGCAAGTTAAGCTGCATGTTTCAATGACTTTTTTTTTTAATTTTCCTTTCTCTTTTTGTGCTTTGCCTTTCCATAATATTTTTTTTGTTCTTGGCTTTTGTTGGATTCTCCTTCACACAGCTTTTTGCAACACCCTCACAACTATCTTCCAACTTGGCACCTTGGTTGGTTGTTTGTTGGTTGGTTGGTTGGTTAGTTGGGTGGTGAGTGGGTGAGTGGGTTGGTGGGTGGGGTGAGGTAAGAGCAATCACACATCCACAACCTCTTCCAAAAGGCTAATATTTCTTTCTTGTTGGAACAGATTTGAACAAATGAAGTCGTGACAAAAATTTTGCTAGAGTTCATAACTTTTAAACCTCCCAAGACTAAAAGATGTAGTAATAGTAGTAGTTGTTGTCTTCATCATTTTACCTCCCCTCATGCAAAATTCTTCAACAACAATTATTTTTTGAAAGTGATTGGTTGTTGTTGGGATGGATAATGCTCCCAGCACAGTTATCATGCACCAAACAAGCAGCCATGCATCGAGGAGGAGGAGGAGGAGGATCGTTCCATGTTCTGTTCCATGTTTTTGAACAGTTTTT
>Ga0209611_10007523_pt1 | contig 17418 bp, 7 predicted proteins | sample S1TSphgellanicum_3_FD_187693 | JGI IMG/M metagenome (GOLD analysis project Ga0209611, IMG submission 187693) | Host-associated microbial communities from peat moss isolated from Minnesota, USA - S1T2_Fc - Sphagnum magellanicum MG (SPAdes) (version 2) | ecosystem: Host-associated > Plants > Peat...
TCAGATAAGAATTAATTAGTATGTGCATAATTATTTTCTAATTGAACATAATTATTCGCACTTTTTAATTTATAACTTCAAACCTGAATTAAAAATTTGGAAAAATTACAATGTAGTTAAAATAATTATTTTACTGATTGTAATTTCACGAATTATTATATAATAATATTATTTTAAAAAATTTTGTGATTAATCATCTATGATAAATATTTTATAGTAATTTTACAGTAATTATGAAAATTAATATTATGTTTGACAAATTATTGTATTTATAGTTAGTAATTACCAAGAAAAAATAATTATTTGACCTATAATAATTTTTACAACAATAAATGTAAGTATACAATAAGTAATGTAATTAGTTAAAGAATAATTTTTAAATAATTCGTGTAAGAATTTACTTTCTAATAAAAATTTTTAATTCATTACTTATAATTTTGAAATAAATATTTTAAAATTTTAACTTTGAAATTATATTCATTAAATTAATTTTACATTATTATATTATATATAATTCAATCAGATTCTAAAAAGTAATAAAATATCTTTAAATATTTTATTTATTTAATTATTTATGAGGTATGTATTAATAACTTGTGAGTAACTAAAAAGCTAGTTTGTTAAATATTAACAAGTTATTGCTTATTTAAGTAATTGATAATGAATATTGAATATTTTTAATTTATAATTTAAATATATGTAAATTTAATCATTATTAATTAAATAATTATCTAATATTTGAATTGTTTAAAAATCTGAAAATTAAGAAAATAAGGCATGAAAAAAGTTTTGGAATTATAACTTAGTTTGTAAGGAAGTTGCAACTTTAAAACTTATCCCATATTGTTTGTTCTTCATTCCTACTTTGAACATTATATAAACAAGGGGGTGTGCCCATCCAATTTTACATTATGAAATTAGTGCACATGGGATGGGCTACTCAAAAGGCTCAACCCAAAACAAAAAAATAAATAATGCATAATTCTAAAGTACTTACCTCCCTAACCTACTTATTTATTTAACTAGGTAGGTACTTAGTTTGACCTACCCATCTAGGTCGGCCTATGTACCTACCTACCTAAGTATGTACATATATGAGTAAGTATCTAACCTAGGAAGGTAGAACCTACCTACTTACTTTTTGACCTAAGTAGGTAAGTAGGTAGGTAGGTAGGTAGGTAGCCTAACATTGTAGGCACCTATTTATGTACCTACCTAGGTACCTACCAACTTAATATTTTTATTTTTATTAAATTAAAATTGTAATGCCATGTGGCATATTTACATTGGGCCACGTGTCATAATATAAGATCATCCAAATATTTGAATTGAACATCCTAGAATATTTCAAAATAATAATTATTTTATAATGTATATTTTAAATAATCAAATATTAAGACAGTGGCAGCACATGATTTGCCTTTAATTGTGACCAAAATAGTTGCATCTTAGTCGCATGTGACAATACGTATACAATGGAGTCAAAGGATGAAATGTATTTGTTGACTTTTTCTTTCATACAATACCCTTTGTGATTTGCGACTAGTTTATCACATGCGACTTTTCTTAGGCGACTAAAAGGATTTTAGTTGCAAAATGTCTCTTGCGACTAAAATTTAGTCACAAAGACTAGTTGAAAATACATGTTTTTCTTCTAGTGATGTTATTTCAATAGTATAGCCATTTTCTAAGAAATCAAGGCAAAATTTAAATTGAAATGGTTTCACTTGCAAACTATTACCAGGAGGTTAACAAGTAACTATGTGAAGTAGATGACAATGCCCCCTTCTCGTGACATTGGCAATAAGAAGTTAACATTCCAATTCCCTTCAAGGTATGTTTTACATGTTTTATCCTTGACTATACATTTTTATTGTGATTTTACTTTTTTATTACTAGTAACAACGGAGGTTGAAATAACTTCCATTTGTATGTAAATAAGTATTATCGACATTATGTAACATTGTCAACATTATGTAACATGGGAATATGTTTTCTTATTGAAAAAGAGACTTCCAAGATGTTCTTGTAAATAGGTGCACAATACACATAAATAGGTAGCTACTATTCTCAACCTTCATACTCTAGAAACAAATATAAAGTGTTTTGTTATTTGCCCATAAAGTGAGTCTTAGATTGATTGACCAGTTAGTATGTTCATGATCCTTTACATTGTCCTTGCAATCAAAGTTGTAAGTAGGATTTAGTCCAAAATGTAATGCAAAGGCCTTCATGCTCATGATTAATTCATTTTTTGTATAGGATTATCAAGGAATCTTAACTTTAACCAAGGACTAAAAGTGTGTTGAAAGACTCCTTGCAGGACCCATGATATTGGACTAGGAAAGTTTCTAGGCATTATTCCTTTTGTTTTGTATTATTTACTTTGTTTTACTCCTAAACTAATGGTCTTCATAAGTTCACATGACCTTAGATCTTGTAGTGAGGATTTTCATTACTTCCCAGGACCCTAGTCTTTATTTACAAAACTACAATGCACTACTAGGAATTCAAGCTTACACTTGGTCCTAATACTAGGAACTCAAGGTTGTAACTAGTCCTAATACTAAGATCTCAAGATTGTACTTGGTCTTGGTACCAAGAATTGAAGATCGTAGTTGCATTTTAATACTTGATACCATGATCTCAAGATTGTACTTAGTCCTAGTACCAAGAATTCAAGATTGTACCTAGTCCTTTAGTACCAAGAACTCAAGATTGTACTTGGTCCTCCAGTACCACGAACTCAAGATTATAGCTAGTCATGATACCTAATACCAAGATCTCAAGATTCTACTTAATCCTAGTATTAAGATTTCAAGTTTACGTTTAGGAATTCAAGATGTTTGAATTGTAGGACCACACTGACTTCTACTTCTTGTCCAAGAAATATATGGTAAATATTTAAGACATAAGTTCTTAGTCCATGAATGTGCATTTCTTGTTTAGGAATAACATCCTAGATTTGGATGGTGATTGTATACACTTAAGACAAATGGCATTCAAGTAAGGAATAAATGTTTCAATCTAAGAGTTCAAGAATAATTTTAGTTCAGGATATAAGCATTGTGGGGCCAACAAACACTCAAGTTACATTGTCTTAAATTTGGTGGCAACTGACTTGTGTACATTAAACTTATTTTGATGGAAGCATGTGCACAATGGTTGTTTAATTCACATAATTCAATTTAGGTTTTTTTTTGTAGCTAGATTTTTACACAAGATTCAAGGCAATGCACCCTGATGTTGAAATTGGATGAATTGCCTTTGGCAAATTGAATCTTTATTTCGTGAAAAAATTGTGAAATTTCAATAGCTATTGCTACAAGCACCAATAAATGGTAAAAATCAAAATGGGTTTTAATAATATGCACACTATAGGTGTTCATCGTGGCTTACAAAACTCCACATGTAAGTGCGGATGCTTATCACTTTGTGCAAATCCTACTATTAAAACTTTTTAGCAGGGGGTGGTTAGTTATGAAGTTGCATTTTATACATATGAAAAGGCTTTTGACCTATGGGAGAAAACTTTGTGCCCCAAGGCTCTAGGACAAATTTGGTTCTTGATCTAGATTATGTTAGGGCAAATGTCCAAATTGTGGGTTCCACATTTTGCCACTTTGTAATAGAAAGGTGGACCTAGCCAATGATAGTCTAATGGCTTGGAGACATTTCGAGAAAGTTTCTATAGGTGAAACTAAGGCAGGAAAGCCAAAGGAAGTTATTTGTCTTGTTAGTAAGTTAATAACCCCATGACATTTTTTGGAGTATGCTACCCCAAAGTTCTCTATTTTGTCATGCATAATCATATAGCAAGATGGCAAGACTTGTAGTACATGGTGTCATTGGAAATGTTGAAGGAAGGTGAAGTTCTTTTGTTCATTGACTTTGTTGATAATTACTTTTTCAAGCACCCAGATGAAATACAAGAACAACATTGGTTCAATTTTCAATTGTCTATCTTAGTGCATATTACTTATCAAGTTAAACCAGCATGGGACCCCTTGGATCTAGATAGTTTATGATTAATTACAGAATATCACTATTATATTTCAAATGATCACAAACATGATAACTGGTTTGTGCAACATGCGTTTAGCTTGCATTGGGGTCACATGACATCACATGGTCAATTTCCTACAATGCATTATTGTGGAGTGATGGCCATGCTAGCCAATTCAAGGGTGTGAGGAATTGGTTCCATGTGGCCAAATACCTTGGGCTAACAATTTGTTTAGAGTTCCCCTCTGGTTGCATGATGCAATAGAACTATTGGGGTACATGGAAAAGGTCCACATGATGGTGTAGGGGTGTGCTTCAAACAAACCATCAAGAAAAAATAATTGAAACTTCATGGTGAGAATTTGCAAAATGCTAATGATGTAGTTTTATACCTAAATGAAAGCACATTATGGTGACCCCTTTTGGGGCACTTTTGGGTCTAGTATTACAGTACATATAGTATAATTGTTCCAAAAGCATGGTACATTTAATTTTGGGTAGCAATGTTGGTTTTTGGGGCCTTACAACAATTATTTTTATAAAACTAATGTTATGTAATATTATTTCATTATCTATATTGAAGGATCCATGAGTATATTTATAATATACATTGGTATAATAGGGCCGCATTCTCGTTTTGACTACACTAACTTTAGGGCTTCATTAGTCATTAAAATGATCAATTTTGATGAAATAAAAAAATGGCCCATCTAGCTATGCTTGTCATCTTCTATGTGGATGTGATTTCTTTTCAAAATTTCAATTTATCACACATTTATTGCATCTTTGTTCAAAAAACTCATTTTTGAAATGAAAATTTACAAATTAGTCGCATGGTATCCAAACATGGTTCATATTATGTGGAATGACATGGTTCAATATACCTTCAACTTTCATAAAGACTAACAATCATTTAAATTATTTTTGGAGTATATTTGTGTTTTGAATACATAGGTACATTACATTCATTTTCACAAATATATTCCAATCTCCCACTTTATAAAATGAAATGAAATAATTTTTTTTCTAATTTCTTGCCTAGGTTATATTATAACATAATATGCAAAAATATTGTGAAATTCTGTTGAAAGTTTGAGGTGGGATACACTCAAACATGCACATGCTTGGAAAGTAATACAATGTGACACCCCAAAGGGGGTCATTGTAATGTGCTTTCACCCACCTCCAAAGGTCAATGAGCCAATTTCATGCTGCATATGAAGGTGCTAGAAAGCATGTTGGACAAACCTTTTGGGAAGTGAAAGAAGGGGATTTCGACAAAACTTGAAGATTTGACTATAGGACAATGATAGGCTCTCAAAGTATGTATTAAGTGCGGGTAATAAGTGCATCAAATAATGTCCTCTTAGAGGTCAAGAAGTTTTCTTACTTTTGCCATCATTGCATAGATGTTATAGGTGATTGTACATCAAAGGGCTATGTTGAACCATGGAAGTTGGTCACATTAAAACCTTGTGTGGCATTAGATGTTCTTTGTGATGTGGAATATGATGAGAATGATTGGGGAGTAGGAGAAGACAACAATGGTCTGGCTATAGGTTTAAGAGTTGGAGATAATTTTGTTGTGGTGACTACACCAAGCAATTATGAAGAGTTGATTTCTTTATCTTGTAGTGTGTCAAAGAATTGCATATTGTAAAAGAAGATTCAAGGCTTGATGACTTTGGCAATTCTATTGAAAAGGGTGATGAGATTATTATTGGTCAATATTATAAGCAATCATGAAGAAGGAAGTCATCATATGTGTTGATTAAGGACAAAGGTCCAGTTTTCATCTACTTTCATTTGGTTTGTGTTTCTAAGTTTTCTATGATATAAGATGTGCATAAATAGAAAGGTGGTGTCACTATTTACACTTTACTTGATAGCGTTTTGGAACATATTACCTATATTATGGAGCAACATAAGAATGCTAATTCTTATGATGAGTAAAACCAATGTTGAATTCTTCTAATTTAATTCCATTTCTATTTTAACTACAATGCATTTCCTAATTACCTTCTTTATAGTGCACTAGGAGATGCGTTTTCAATGTCATTTTCAACATAAGTGATATCATTCCAGAAGGTGCATTTGTCCATGTGATGTTTTGTGGTTTATATGTTGAAGTTCAATTTCATGTACTTAATGATTTTATAGACATTTTAATGTATTTGTTGTTGGTTATGTGTAGCAACATTGAGTAGTGATTGATCTACAACATTATTCATGTGGTCCAAAGAGGTAGGCATTAGCCAAATGGACTCCCTCAAGGCCTACCATCCAATAATGTGGGTTGTTACACACATTGTAAGCAAAGACTATTGACTAACAGATGTACATCTACATTTGGTTGCATGATGCTTTCCTCTTTGGCATGGTTTTATTTTCTCAAGGAGCTCTAAGGGTCTCGTTGAAATAAAATTGTGTTTGTAAGCTTGCAAGTTTTGGAACAAAGTTGCACTATATGACATCAATCTTTCATACTTGGCATTAATTTCAAGTGATTTTTTCTAAACTTTTTTTGTTTCAAGTTTGATGTATTCATCAACATGTTTGGATTTTGGTTTGATACTATATACTAAAATTTTGGGCCTTTAATAATTCGGTTGTTGCATTGCAGTTAAAATCAAAGCTCTTGAAGAGGAAATAATTATCAATTTTTATGAAATGCTTCAAAACAACCCCATAATACTTGATTTTTTAAAGTCTACCATGAATGTTATTAAAGATGGTTTTGTTGGCTAATTTATTTGAAAGTACATGTCTAGGATTAAATGTGTAAGGTATGCAAGAAAATTTTCAATATCTTTCAATTGAACTATGGTTAGCACTCAAGACTCAAGAAACGCAACTAATCAAGAAAATTAATAATATATTATTCCAATTGTAGTAAGTTTCTAATGGTAAGCGACTTGAAAATGCTTGACATAGTAGGTATTAACATGGATGTTGTAGATGATTGTCCAATTCTATGAACTAAAAGGTGAATGCCATATGATACTCTTTGTAGTGATTAAAAGGTCAATGTTTAAAGAAGTAGCCTACATCACATTATGATCTACTTCAATTTGTATTGACGTAAGTGTAATGAGCAAACAACATGAATAACCATTGATACTTTATAACAATAGACTTTCATAGTTAGACAACCTTGGCTTCAAAATGGGGAAAGAAATCACCTAAAAGAAAGTGTTGTATACAATTTGGAAATAGAGAAATCACTGAAAGTAAGAAACCAATCCAACAAGTAGTTTTAACAAGCTGGATTAGATAGGGGAATCTAGCATAAAACATTCAGTAGTGATACTCATAACTGAATGGCATAGAACTCTTGACAACCTTGGTGGTGAATTAGAGATTTTGAATGGAGATTACTATTAGGTTATAAATTGTAGTTGCCTCTTCATTTGCCTCCATAACATAACCCTTGTGCAAGTCACAATTTCAAGTTGCTTGGTTGAAATGTCCTACCACTTTGAAGAGAAGATTCATGAACCATTCAAAGCATGTGGCATTTAGACTATTACAAGGAGGAGAAAATATAGGAACAAAGTGTAATTCATGCATGCTATGTGGTGAAGACTTGAGATTTTTGTGAACAAGAAGTAGATGCAAAGGGATTCTTGGAAAAGATTGAATGCATTTATCACAAACCTGATTTTATGAAGGGCAGGCAATGATTCTTGCATATATGTGTTCTAAGCTGCAGGGGAAAGACTTGTAGTGGGCAAGGAGTTGCTCTCGAAATTTTTAAAGCACAAAAAAGAACTAATTCATTCTTTCTCCTAAATTGTGCAGCTGCAGTTAAGATATTGAAAAAACATGATAAGTGCACTGGTTCAGATCTCCGCTGGAACTATATCCATCATATGGAGACCCAGGACTTCTACATTCTGCAGCCACAGTTCCAGGAGTACACCAAGCAATGTAAAAGACTCATGGGTGTTGGTGAGCTTGAACAGCCCTCTATATCTGATGAGGAATTGGACCTGGAGCATGGTGATCTAACTCTGATCTCTGGGTTGTTGGAGGAGCTCTCAATTACAACAGAACATGCAAGTTCAACTCACAATGCCCAGTCTTTCCGCCCTCCTGCAACTGCTCAATTGATGTGCTTGCAAGCTGTTATTGTCAATTGAAAGAGGACAATGCATGATTTCAACAGAACGAAAATTCATGAATGAATCTTTGAATTTTAGATATTTTTGGCACACATGGAATTAGTTTGCAAGTACTTAAAACACCATATATACATGTACATTTTCTTGTAGCTGCAAAGTTCTACATGAACTTATGATATTGCAGCTCCTTTTGGATCATGTGCATACATTTCTTTCCAGACGTATAATTGTTAATTTGGGGTGTACATACTTATATGTGGTAACATTAAACCTCATGTTATACAATATGTCCAACTCCATTCATGGCTGCAGTTTCATGACAAGTATAACCTGGCACAAATCTAGAGACTGTAGTATGAGATTCTGTTATATGTTCTTCAAAACTTCCCCACACAAATTACTTTGAAGATTAAACGAGTTTGAGAAAAGCTTGGAGTGAAGTATGTCCACCTAAAAACCTATGTTCAAATGGTGTTTGCGAACAGAAACTAGAAACTTCCAGTTTACTTTTCAATGGGTTCTTAGGTGTTCATGGGCTCAAGAAGATTTAGAGTTTCTCATAGGAGTTTATGGTAACTCTTTTCAGAGTTTTTAGGTGTTCATGGGCTCAAGCAAAAGAGATTCTCATTGGAAAATGGTAACTCTTTTTGAGCTTCTCAGGTGTTCATGCCAGGCTCAAAAAAGTCTAAGAGTTTTTTGAGAACATGGTGACTAACGAAAACTAAACTCTTATCCTCTAGTGTAGTTTAATTTGCAAATTATTTGCAGGAGTATTTGATTTTTTGGTGGTGAATTTTCACTGTTAATTAAATTTTCTCTTTTGAGAAAAAGTTGGAATAATTTATTTACTCAGCAGACTATTGCCAGTTTTGCAAACTCCAAAAACTTGTGGAAAAAAAATACTGAAAGGTTGGTGACATCAGAAGTGGGTTTGAAGAGATTTTTGAAGATTTCCAATAATTGTTTATCAAATATGAAGATACTTGCAAGTTGATGTAATATGTATGCCTAGGGAAGGCATGCTCCCCAGGGGCCCCTAATTTTACGGTCAAACCTTCAAGGGCATATGACGTGCCAGAAAATTGGAGGACGTCCTTTGGAGCAAGCATTCCCACATAAAGTAGAAAAGGTTTTTTATTTGAATGGCAGAAGGTCCCTTCCATTGATGACAACATCTTCTGTGTGTGAGAGGTGCTGTCAAACACAAACAAGAAAACATGTAGTGCTTTATCTAGGTCAAGAAAGTTCAAGACTAAGCTGAGGCAACAAAGAATAAAATAACAGAACCTAATGTCAAGAACAGGCCTAAAAATTCTGCTTGCAAATTGTTCAACCCATGATAGAAATTGTCACTTGCTCTCTGCATCTAACCTATTGAAAGAGATGGCAAAATAAAATTGGATACTCACTCAAGAGTTTACAGCGTAGAATTTTACAAAAGTTCCTATTGAACATTTCAGGTCAAGAAAATGTGCCAATCTTTTGTCATTTTTGTATGGTGGTGTTGAAAACATAGAAAAACTTGTCACTACATTAAAGCATGGCATATACGACTACATTCACAATTGAGTTTGTAGTCACAAGTGTCACAAATAACTACATGACTAGTTAGGAAATACATGAATAGCTCATTTATTCATCAGTCATTTTTTTCCTCAGACATAAATTTTATTCATGATCATGATCATGATCATATAAGTCATATGGTTTTATTTTGATCATTCATCCTCGCTCATCAGATTAACATTATATATATAGATATATATAACCTAGCCATTCATCACATGACATTTGTCCATGTGATATGGTGCCACATGATGTTAAAATCTAAGCTAGCTAGGCTCAAAACATAGGTTAGGTAGGAACTTAGGTGGTATAGTGCAAACACCTCAATCTAGATTAATCACATAAATTATCTAGCTTAAATTATGGTAGATAGGTTGCCCAAAGAAAAAAATTGAATTCTTCACCACCATATTGAATTGAAAGCAAATTCTTTGCAAAAAGATCCCATTGGAGTTAAAATTAAAAAATACAAAGTGGCCAGAGTCTGAGGGGGGAAAGGAAGGCCCACATTAGGAACAAAATTGGGAGACCTAATGGTGATAACACCATAAAATTTTTAGCAGGGAGCTAACTAAAAGCCTAACCACAAAGGCCACCCAAGCTAGGTTGGTAGGGCCCTTGGTAAATGTAAAGAAACTTGTATACATCAATTTTGGAGGGCCCATAATGGGCAGTGGGATTTCAAGGTTCACTATAGCGTAATATTAAGCTCTTGGTCAAAAGGAAGCTTAATGTCAACACGCTATAGTTCCTCAATAGGAGTCACATGTTTCTTGAGAATTGCCCTTGGAGTTGTTGAGGCTTTCCTTCCAAGAGCTAGGAATACCTTACCCTAAGGTCAGTTTAGTCATTAAATAATCCTCAAAATAGTGAAATGAAATTTTGTGAAAATATGAAGCTGACATGTTGAATATCATCATAATTATCATAGGCTACACTCTAAATAATTTCACTACTCATATCACAATATTATAGTAGTCCATGGAAAAAATAGCAATTTCAAAATTAGAAAATGAATTTTTTTTTGCAAAAAAATAATTGTTCGTTTTGTCAATGTGGAAACTGACCCTAGGCTACTGTAGGCATAGTGACACTAGCTTTGCTGTGCTCGATGTATCTTTGAAGTGGATTGTGAAAAGTTCATGTTGAAGGTTAGCACTGGTCTTCCTAATGGTGAGTTTGGGCACATTGGGAGGGTTTTTTCAGGGTGATTACTGGTCCATGTCTGATGTTATGGCTCTAGAGCAACATTGGAGTGCATTTGGCAAGCAAAGGGACTTGTGTTTGTGATCTAAAAACTATGGCAGCAGCAGCAGGTGCCTCTTCTCCTTTTAAAGATTGATGGCAGAAGGAGCTAGATCCTAGTGCAGGAGGTTGAACATCATATTCATTAGAACTTCTTTGCCTTTGTTGGTGAGTTTCTTGAAGTGTGGAAGCCTGTTGAACTTTTGGAGAGGTAGTGCATATTTGAGATGGAACAAATGGAAGGCTAGCCTCAGGATATAAAGGTAAAATTTTCCCACATTACTTGGTCTTGTTGTGCTGCTATGTTGTATAGCTTTTGCTGTTGGGATGTTATGGTATTTCCCTCTTTGTTGTTCCACCCTTTGCTAATCCCAATAGACTATTTATGGTTGCTTAAAGTATTTATGTGTTGTGTGTCCTTTAGTCAGAGCTCAAATCTGTGCTTGATGGAGTAGAATATGTGGGCCCTTGAATAGGCAAAGTTGTTATTGTGGCCAAATGCTAAGGCAAAAAAATGGTTGGAGGAATGAGACATTTTATGGTTCCATTTACGATGACTGAAAAGACATTTCCATGTGTTCATTTTGTTGCAAATTCGGCAACACTCTTCAAAACCAATATAATTACAAAGTCTTTGTTGAAAAATGACCGATGCAAAAATGGCAAATGCATGTGTTTGTAATCATTTGGCAAGAGAAAAATACGTCTAACCCGGAGGACGGAAATATTGTGGCTGGAGAGGTCTAAGAGCTGGAGAGGTAGAGAGAGAGCTCTTCGTTGTGTAGAGATTACACAAGTCTCCCAGACGCACACATGCGGAAGAGTACCTCCAAACTCTAGAGTACACCACCTTAAAGAGAGAGCGCTAGTGAAGGAGAGGGAAAAAGTTCATTGATGATCCCGGTTAAGGAATGTATGGAAGATCAATCAGTGATACCACTCTTCCCACCTCTCAGCAAGGAATCAGATGCCTTCTTCCTAGTGAGGACAAGGATTCCTTAATCCTTTGCCCACAGTGGTTTTAAACCAGAATAATTAACAACAAGGATAATAATAATTCAACCTTTTTTTCTGGCTAAATTTATTTTCAAAATAGCTATAAGTATTGTGCTTTTTTGGTTTTCCAACTGCCAAATTTTGTTACAGTTTTCAAAAAAAAAAATCTCCAGATTTCTCTATTTTGTTCTTGCGTGTAGCAAAAAATGTGAAGAAATCTTTAGAATATATCCAAATTTGGCTAAACTATATTATGTATGATCGCCGGTTCAGGTACATCACAAAAATGAAAAAAGAACCTTGAGGATTCCTTAATCCCTTGCCTGCAGTGGTTTAAACCAGAGTAACAGCTGGTAACCACTGAGATTTGATTGTCATTAATGCTGGTCTTCTTTGCATTGCAATTGTTTACTGACCATTCAAAATAGAAAGTTCCCGTACTTAGGTAATAATTCATTAGACAAGGACTGGAAGGTCAAAGAAGAAAATTACATATTGTCTTCACTGCTGGAGCCTATCCAGTCATTGTGCACGTATCTTGATTTCTCCTCATTAGTATTTGTTTTTGGGCTAATGTTTTCACTTCTTTTTACCTGGACACATACTAAGGATTTTTTTGAAAAATATGGTCCTAATTCGCCATATTTTGAAAAATGATAGTGTAAAATCGCCATATTTTAACAACAGGTTCTAAAATTAGCCAAAATATTAAAGGATTATTAAAATCTTCATAGGTATCATACTGCCAATTTGGCTACATCACAAAATTGAAGAAAAAACCATGCTGCTCAATGCTCATGGGCTTGTTACTGATAGCTATCCAATCCTCATGCACATCTTTTGATTTTTCCTCATGGCCTTTCAATTTCAACCAGAGGCTCTTGCTCCCATTGCTGTAAATTGTTCACTATAATCTCCCATTTTATCTTCACACTTCACAATCACATGTCTAGCACTTCACAAGTCTGGATCAAGAAGATGTCTACCAGCTTGCAAGTATAACTACCATGGCATCATGGTGGATGCTCATCCAATACAGGTCTAGTTTAAAAAACACTTTGATAAAAAATGTAATTATCTACTGTAGATATAGAACTTTAAAATTTCAATTTATGCTTTGGATTGTAACAATATAACTAGTGTTTAGACTAGTTTTGGGGCTGTGGTGATGGTGCCAGGGGTGTCATGGACTTATCCTTTAACTTTTTATAACACCCTCCTTAAACCTAAAAATGAAAAGTTTGGGTTGGTGGCTCATGTACAATGGGGTGATCATGGGCCATGGCCAACTCAGCTATATTACGTATCTTGGCATCTCCTTTTGTTTAACCCTAGCGTACTAATGTATCCTAGAACTATGGGTTTCAATACAAACTCCACTTGGAAATCTACTCAGTCAACTTCACTCAGGGTCCCACCTTTGGAGTAGAGTATCTCTTGGTTTGTTCTTTCCTTTTTTTTCCTCTTTTTCTTTCTTTCTTTTGAATGTACAGTTAACCAACTTCACCATGCTTACATTACATGTATGGAATTCCAGCATATAGTTGTTGTCTTCCCTTTGGCTCACTTCACTGGCCCAACTTACACTTATCTTCAATTCTTTTAGATTGTTGTAATCATCATTACTTTTTCCTAAAAATTTTGTTGACAAAAATATTGGGATATTCCAGATTTTTTTTTTCCCCTAGTATATATTTGACTAGTTTTGCTATTTTTTCAAAAAAAACTTGCCAAATTGTTTTTCAAAAATTCGAGAAAAAAACCCTGGCCGAAATGAAAAATAAACATAGTTTGCAAAATGAAATGACCTTTCCATAGTTTTCTAGCTATCTCCCAGACAAGGCTGTAGTGAGAGGTCGTTTATAAAGTTAGATGCAACCCAAAGTAAAAAATCTTTGGAATTGATTGTTATTTGTGTTGGGCTCAAGGATGAATGCCAAAAAATCATAAAACAAATCAAATGACATTGGTTGACACTACATTACATGAAGGGACCTAACCAAGGATATCTTCCAAGATCAATTAGTACATTTATACCTAGATAAGGAACCAATCAATAATAATTGCAAACTTAAGGGGCCCAGCCATGTTATATGTGGGCTAGCCGATTTATGTAATTAGATATCACCAAGCACAACTACAATGAGCAGGAACATATGGAATGGATATTCATTCACATCAATTAAGGAAAAACTAATATATTGTAATTAGTAATACAAAGGTACAAATGAAGCATCACACACAAAGTTTTTGTTTTCAATTTTGTGACTTCAAAAGTTTGGCAAATTTCTCCAAACTTTTATTGTTTTTTGGAATTTAAATTGAAAATAATTTCTAAAAACTTTTGTCACCATAGTGTGCAAATTCACCAAGAAAAAAATTGCTAATCACACAACTCCTCAGAGTTGATTGTCTTGGGTTCAAACTCAGCACATATTATAAGCTACAATGTGATAATATTAAGTAAACTACTACCAGAATCTAGACACAGTTTGGGAAGCATATGCTTAGGTCACCAGGTGGTAGACCTTTTGAGATCTGAATTCTCAGACTCTCTGGCACGCCCTTCAATCCAAAAATTTAATTCATCACATATTTTGTTATTGTACATAGGCCAACTTCTTATACTGCTATTTGGGAATTGGTAGACATTTGGGAAGTAATCCTATAGGATCCCCAGTACACTTCCGAGTTTTTTTAGAAAAACATATTGGTGTATTAGGCATTTTGTGGCTGTTGAGGTTTCAATTGTTTTTTAAGGAGAAAAATTGTCAATTGGTTTTTGGGTGAGCTAGAATGGAAGCCAGGGACAAACATTTCATTACATGATGCTAAAATGTACCAACACAAAACATGTGTAGAGGCCAAGTTTTGTGCATACTTGAGTATGTGGTATTGATAATTGGCCACTAGCTTATTAGCAGTCTATTTACATTGAGTCTATTGGATGTCTCTTGGAATCCCAGGCTCTAAGGTTCACACCAGTGTTGGATAGTTATTAAAATCAAGAACAAACCCTTAACAATTATAATTATAGTTGTTAAGATTCATAACCATGATTCTCAAAAAAATCAAAGACCGGTTTGTGGTATATAATCATAGTTCTCAAAAAGCTTGAAAAAATCAAATAACCCACCATAAAACTGATAATTTCATTGCCAGTTCTTGCATGAAAACATTCAATTCTTTAAGGCTTTTGAAATAATTAGGACCAGATGTTCTTTGATTCTGATTTTTTCACATAATCAAAACCAGTGGTTTTCTAATTCTCAAATGATTAAAAAACCAAAATCAGAAATTCTTTATAAATTCATATAACAACACGACAATGGTTCACACTAATCATAGATTTTGCAACCTAGATCAATATTAATCTACTCATAGCCAGTTGAGTGGAGGGGAAGAGATCCTTGGGCTAGAGTGAACCAGCACCCACTACCACACCATGAAGGATGGATGATAAGTGATAAATTTTTACTGAGTTTTCGTTCCTTACTTGTTAACCATGGTTAGCCATGGTGGTTAGCTCAGTTGCTTATTTTATTATCTTCCTATTAATAATCCACAAGTAAGTTGCTCTATGGATGAAATACATAGTTTTAGCAAGATATGAGAGTCAACACTTTTAAAGGGAGAGGACCAAAGGGGTGCAATCAACGGGGGCTTTAAAGGGGTGCCATTAAACTTTTCAAGTAATCTATTCAATTTGTCTAAGTTGTGTTTATCTTGGTGTGATTTAGATTTAGATTTTGATTAATATTATTTGTAATTTTTTTATTATAATATAATTGGTATGATATTTAATTGATTTGGGTTTAATTTGAATTTAATTTGAATTTAATTTGAATTTCATTTCATTTACATTTGATTGAAATTTTTGTGTCATATATGTCATATTTCTAAATTCAACCTAAATGCCCATCCTAATCAGTTCTTGGTCCAGATATTAATCTTCATCAAAATGTAGATGATGATTTGAATGAGGCTAAGTCTGAAGGCTCAACAGGGCATGACTTTCCAGATAACTTTAATATTTACTTTTTTATTTTTTACCATGAGAACCGGACCCTTCTCAAAATGTGAGAACCGGTCCAGTTTTCAGATTGGATGCCAAGTGAGAACTTGGGCGGTTCTCACCTCCAATGAGAACCTTCAATCCGGTTCTCAGGACAGTTTCTCACTGGACTGAAAACTGCTGTTGGTTTTCAGCTGGCCAGTGAGGAACCGCCCAAAACTGGTGTGAACCCCACAGATCAGATTGACTCTCAACTCAATGAAATTGTGCAAGTAAATTCCAAGATGATGTAAGCATGGTCCAGCACCATGTAACACTTTTCTAGCCAGCAAGGAACAGTCCAACCCCTTCCCCCAATTTTGTGACACAGCTGAAGTGGATTTAACTTTGAGTGCATGGAATACTACCCAATTCAATCCCTTCATTGTTAAAAAAATCATTGAAAAACAAGTGACTGAAACTACATTTCTATCAAACCTTCAAAATTGCTACAATAAAGGAAAAGTTGAAAGGTCTGGAAGCCCAAAGGATCTTCAGTATCTTTATGTTATTACAAGTTCAACTAACATAACAAATTGTCATGCCTTTCATTCCAAATCAACAGGAAAACAGATCACTATTGATGTAAGTGTTGTGAAGGTTGTTGTTAAAAACATGTAGCAGAGTTGACTAGTGGTGCTCATAGTAATTCCAAAAAAGAGGTAAAATACTTTATAAATTGTATTTCATGTTTTGGAGTTTTAGCAACCACGAAAATGCAACAAACCTACACAATTTGCCAATGGCTACAATCTGGGTGTTCATAAATGTGTGCTCATTTGTTTTTTTTGTTTTTTTTTCTGCTTGTTGTGTATAGGTAAAATTATCAACTACCAACACTACTACATAACTTGTCCATTTTGTAATCCTTTAACACTGGATTTTTTATCAAAATAGACTTCAGACAATTTTGGGATAAGTTAAATAAGACCAATCATTTGAAACAAATAAATGGTAATAAAACAGACAAATGAAAGATGATTAAACATTAACATAATGCCACAATGGCATGTGCAATATGACTAACTATATGACTAAATGCAATGATGTGGCATGTCCATTCTAAGAAATTGTGTGATTGAATTAATGATGTGTCATGTTTACTTTAACAAACTATGTGACTAAATTGATGATTTGGCATGTCCATTCCAACAAACTATGTGACTGAATTAATGATGTGCCATGTCCATTTTGTTTAATTGTGTGAATGAATGTAATGACATGGCATGTTCATTGTGATTAAATATGTGATTAAATATGATTATTTATAGAATCTTATATATTAAATCTACAGGTCTGTTTATCTGTCCGGGCTATTTCCAGGCACTGCTCGGACCTTTGTTTTTTTTTGGATGGGTTTTGTTTTCTGTGTCAGTTAAACTGCCCGGGCCTTTTTTTTTTTTTTTTTTTTTGGGTTTTTTTTTTTTT
>Ga0209611_10007524_pt1 | contig 17417 bp, 19 predicted proteins | sample S1TSphgellanicum_3_FD_187693 | JGI IMG/M metagenome (GOLD analysis project Ga0209611, IMG submission 187693) | Host-associated microbial communities from peat moss isolated from Minnesota, USA - S1T2_Fc - Sphagnum magellanicum MG (SPAdes) (version 2) | ecosystem: Host-associated > Plants > Peat...
CAGCTGTAAAATTTATTATTAAAAAAAAAAAAAGAAAAGAAAAAGAAGAAATCATTGAGGACAATTACAATTATCATAGATTCATAATATAGATTGAAAATTTTGATGAACATTATATTACTATATAAAATCATTCATTACTACTCCATTTTTGTTTTCTTCTTTCACATTTTAACAATATTATTATTTTTTTATTTTTTTATTTTTTGAAGAATTAAAGACCTTAAGAAAAGTAATGATATGTGCAAATATTGGTTCCAGAATTCTTTGAATTGTCCAAATGCCCTCAATTGATTCACCCATTGGCCCATTCCCCAAATTAATATCCAAATTCTTTAGGTTAATTCATTGTTCGAATTCCTTGTATTCTTTAATTTTGCCCCTATTCATTCACTGTCCAACTTTTCCTGCATTGCTCATCTTCCACAGCTTCATCCAATATTGTCAAAGTTTGTTAATTCTTTCATTTTTCAACTTCCACATACTCATCTATTTTCCCAAAATCTAAAAATGGTATTTGAGTAAGTTTATGGGAAATCTTTCTTCATTAAATTTGAATTGTCATTGTAAAATTGTATGTTAATTTCTTTCATTTGAGACTATGAAATGAACTTATTGATTCTGTATAGTCACAAATGTTTTTGTTTGTTTTCAACATTCACATTGGAAAGCCAAATAAAGGAAAAAGGGGTTAAATGGAGAGTGCGCCCATAGGGCTGACATTTTAGGAGTAGCTCGAACTCTCTAATATATATTTACTAGAATACAAAAAAACTTAAGGTGAAAGGTGACAACCCTCCCATGCTTTTTAAAAAGTACTTTACTTTAAGTTTGTTCAATTGAATGGTTAATGGTCGGGTACGGAACAAGGCTCCATCAAATGTTTTTCATATTTTAGATCTATAGAAAAACTTTTTATTATGCTTTAATACAATTTGGATGTTTGGATAATGTCCTTCATATATATAATGTGAAATAATGTTAGAATGAGATTTTGGTTCATTCAATCTACCTTGTGTTAAAAAGGACTTGAAATTGTCATAGATTAACCATTATTTCATTCTACCTATTACAAAATGATAACATTAAAAAAATTATGGAACACCATGAAAAGTTCATGGAATAATGGTTTTATGATTTTTTGAAAAAAATACTTTGACATATTTTCACACATTAAATAAAAATATGAGTTGGTATATATTGCTATATAGTTACCAATTGGAAAATCAAGTATGGAAAACATGTTTTATTGAAATGACAAAAACAAATAACACTTAGTTCTTTCTTTTCGCATTTAAAATTAAATTTGGGGGATGGGGTATAATTTTTATTTCTTTTTTGACCATTCAGAATATAACATAATCTTTTTAATATGTTAAATGATTTTAATTAATTTTTTTTGCAGATTTCAACTCGTTTTGATCATAATTAATAAAAGTCAGACATCATACACATAAAAAATCATCAATAAATTCATATAATCATTTTATTTCTAACAAAATTATTCAGAATTAATTATTCAAAAAGAAAATCTATCATGGAAACTAATGATGAATTGGACCCAAACACCAAAAGAAAAAAACAATATCAAGATATAAAAGACAAAAAAATGCAAAAAGAAGGAAAACATATGCAGAAAATAAAGAAACAAACAAAAAAGATTTGATAAATAGTAAACAACAAAAGAAAATGAAGAGAATTCAAATATTTCAAATGAAATAAAATATCTATGTATAAATATACATATAAATAAATAAATAGTCACATGATCAAACTAAAATACCAAAACAAAATTGATAATTTCAATATGCAAAAAACACATATTTATCCACCACATATAGAAATTCAAATCAACATGTTATGTCTAGAAAAGTTCAACAATTATATGGAAAATGTTAATTTTAAATTCAGTCATTGTTGTGTATGCAATGAAAAATAATTCATGCAAGATCTAATAATACACCCAATATCAAACAGAAACGTAAAATTAAAAAATATGAAAATTATTCTCAAATTCAATCCCAAATATCATATGCCAAATGATAGTGATACAATTCCACAAGAATTAATAAAAGATACAAAGCATGGGCATCCATAATTGGAAGGACTATTACTTGCAAAAGAAGGTATCTCAAACATTGAATCTAATATTTAAATTTGTAAAACTTGTCATTCTTATTTAAACTATAATAAAATGCCAAAACTTGAATTGGCTAATGGTCTATGGATTGGTGTTGCACCAACAATTCTACAAAAATTGACAATGGTGGAGGAAACATTTATTGCACACTACCATTATTGGATGGTCTTATTTAAATTGTGATATACAAACAAGGGTGGTATAACATGTCAGCATGCATTTAAAGGAAATGTTGTAAGTTTCACACAAAATTCTAACCATGCAAATGAACTTTCAAATAAACTCCCATCACCATTAAAATCAATATCAAATTTTATTGTAGTTCATTTTGTTGGTAGTACACATCCACCCATAGAATTGGTCAAAAGCTGTAATTTTTTATATGTGCATGAACACATTATAACTACATGGTTTCATGGTTGAAATCTAATCATTTTGGATACAAATCTACAACAATTAACACAAATGATCTGAACATGCTACCAAATAATAACATACCAGACCCTATTTTGATTTCAATATTCAAGTCAACAAATATAGAATTAGCAAATGTAGAACACCGTACCAACATTATTGATTTACATAAACAAATGAACAAATGCAAAATGAATCAAACAAACAGACTAAACATTGAACAAATCATGGAAACATTTAGTTTAATAAATTTTGATGGAATATACATAAAACAACATGAACATATGAAAAATGCAATAAACAACCTTAATAATCATCAATATCTATCCTATAATCACCAAACTAAAATGATTAATGAATATAACAACCCAACATTAATATCATGCATGTTTCCTAGTTTATTCCCTTTTGGAATTAGTGTTATTGAAATGACAAACAGACTAGTCAAAGTATCATTCCAACTACATATTAAACACCTAATGAACTTAGATGATACAAAATATGTTTTTTTCAAAACACCATTTTATTTTATTTTTTGTATTCAACATAATCCAACGAAAAAAAAAATGTCTTGGAGCTAAATTAAATGTATTTAGATCATCAAACATAAGTGAACACAAACTTTTGAATAATTCAAAATCATGTTTTGTGGGTTTATGATTTTTATATGGCATAATAAACTTTATACATATGTTTTATCATTTATGTTTTGTGGGTTTCTTATGATTTATGAACAAATTTTGACAAAATCATAAGAAACCCACAAAACATAAATGATAAAACATATGTATAAAGTTTATTATGCCATATAAAAATCTGTAACAAATATGTCATGGCTTTTGGAAGTAATCGTGCATCACAAAGAGATCAAATATTTAACATGATTAATTTCATGGGAACATCAAGTTTTTTTTTCATTTTAAATCATGCATTTATTCATCATCCTCTAATTGTTGTTTTAATTGGACAAAACATAGATCTTGACTTGTTTTATGACACAAATATGTTAGAAAAAAATGAACAATTTAAACAAGTAGCAATAAACTCAAAAGTTCAAGCCATATTTGTACACACTTTAATAAATGTTGTATTCATATACATGATGATATATTAAAAAACAATGATGATATATCATTTTTTGAATATTTAAAATTTTAAAACTTTGATGAAAGTACATATATATTAAGTTTGAGAAGTAAATTAACAAAGCCACACATTTTTTTATAAAAAACTCCTAAAAAATAAAAGCTAATGCATTTAATGTCATTCATTTATGGTTTGCAAATACATATATTCAATTTATCTTGGACCCATATGCAGTTGCAACATGTTACACATCATATGTGACAAAAATAGATAAATCAATAACATCATAACTACATTCAATCATAAAAAAATGCATTGCAAATACTATAGATGCAAATATAAGAATTAAAAAGTTAAGTAATGATTTTCTTAATGCCCAATAAATGGTTGTTCAATTTGTTGCTTATCTCGTGTTTTCTTTATCATTATATCACTCATTTTGAACATTTCAATTCATGAATATTTTTCTTTTTGAAAACTATGTTTTTGTGTTAAAATCACAAATTGCATTAAATGAATTGGAACCGGATTCAATTGATATAATGTGTTCGTCAATCATAGAAAAATACATTAATCGTATTAATCAATATGAATTGTTGTCATTAACAGAGTTTAGTTCTTTTTATAACATTAAAAAAAAGATTTCAAAACATTGCAAACCCAAAATTATTAGGTTTGTAAATTATAATAAATATAAAAAATTGAAAATTAGTCTAGAGAATAACTTTTATTACATTCACCATTTTGAAAACCAGAAAATTCCTAACTTGGAATTAATGTAACATGGCATGATGGATATTGTCAACCACATGATGACATTTCTAAGATTAAATTTATTTTCAATTACCAAATGGCATATCCAAATACAAAAGAAATGGATGACTCAATACATTCACAATCAAAACCATTATGTTCAACTAACATTTGGACTAATTGTAACCAAAAAGGAGGGATCCAGAGAAACGGAGAGGACACAACACTAACCAAACCTCTCCCGACTCTGTCGCGCTCTGACAGAGCGCACACAATGCAATTCCACAATTATGCAACATACAATTCACACGAAATGGATCTCAGAGGCAAAATTCCATGATTCTCATTACACACAATGTCTCGTACAGAACTCACTCTTCTGCCTCCTCACGATTGCTATCTCAATTGCCTGCCTCTAAACTCTCGTTAAGCTCATCTAGATCAAGGAGCCGGAAATTTCTCAGGTCACTAATCGCAGCGGAAAAAAAAAACAACCATACTAGCGTTCTCTAAGCTCCTTGATTCTTCTGCCCAAAAACCCCCAGTCCCTTTTCCACTAATCCTCCTCCTTGCCTTCATCCTTCGATCCAGCTTCCTTTACAAGCTTCCTCCTCCTCGCTTTCCTCACCAACGGCTTTCTTCCATCCCTAATCAATGTGGCGCCGCTCCTCTTCATCAAATGCGCTGCCATCTTCCTGTCCTCACACCCCACACAGACAAACCACCTTCTCCCATGCACTCCATGCATATCCAGTTTCCCTCTCAAACTAATGAAGATGAAATCCGTCGCCACTCATCAATGGAAGCGGCCAGATTACCCAGATCAAAGGGTTTGTGTTCACACCAACTGCACACTCATGGAGTCACTGTCCTGCCACCCGTTGTTCGGCTAGATAATGATATAGATAATGAAATAAATAATCCACGTCCTATAATTCTAGTAACATATATAATCAATATTGAACACTATGATTTATGATCTAACTATTTTATTCAATCATGTAATGGATCAAACCAAAAATCACAATTTTCTAGAACATGGAAATTTCACAAAATCATCATATTCCATGATGATGGAAGAATTTTGAATATCATAGTTTACTTAGACAACTGAATGAAAAAGATTAATATTTGATGATGTTATGCATAGAAAACAATTGTACCTTGATACACCGATATGTTTATTTTTGACAAGAGGTGCTAGAATTGGAAAAACTTTTACATTAAAACTCATAATTCAAGGATTATTATGATTATACAATAGAGACATATCTTCTGACTTAATAAGAACCAAGGCTTTACTTATGGTATCATCAAGTAAAGATGCCTTCAATATTGATGGTTTAACAATACATTCAACATTGAACATACATGTTCAATAATCCTTATTTAGTTTACCAAACTTATCATCAGATTCATTGAATAGGCTTCCATGTTGATATAAACAATTACAACTTGTTGTGATAGATGAAATATCACTTGTTGGTGCTAGAATATTTAATGTTATAAATAATAGGTTAGATCCATAAAACACATTCAAAATAATTTTTTTGGTGGTGTTGATGTTATCATGACATGTGATTTTTATCAAGGACCCCATGAGAAAGATAGTTGAATCTTTCAAAATATTAAAAATAATGTTAATGCATTAGCACCAAATTTTTGGCAAACATGTGTCCAATGTTATGAACTAAATAAAGATAATATGATATGGTTTTTATATAAATTTTGAAGAAATTTTGTATTGCAAAAGATATTGAATTTATAAATTCAATTTGTAATCGACAACCACCCAATGATTTTATTATTCTATATTTATTTTATTTAAATAAACTTGTGCAAAAACACAATGAAATTGTGTTCACTAACACATTAGGTCCCACATTTATTTTCAAAACAATGGACATCAACCATCAATCATGCCCACCATCTTACAAACTCTCAAATGATCCAAGTAAAATTGCGAGTTTACATTCTACAATTAATATTTTAAAATATATGTTGGTTGAATTATGTGCTGGTAATTATGCAACATTTGATGGTCTTATGAATGGAATTAATGGCATTTTTAAAGCATCAACAACATATTGTGAAAAAACCATTATATGGATAATGTTTTAGAATTTTAAAATTGAAACACTAATAAAAGAAAAATATAATCATTATTAAGACAACAAAATTGATTCAAAATGGACATCAATTGAACTTATCATCAAAGATATAAGAGTTGGTAAATCCCAATCATTTATTATAACAAGGATTCGATTTCCAATTCAACTTACAATTACAAAAACCATTCATCATTCTCAGGGATTATCACTAGATGAATTGGTTTTTGATCCCATTAACGTTACAAAACATGGGTTAACATATGCATCATTATCCCGCATTCAAACAAAAAAAAAACTATTTTTGTTAGTTCCTTTCCAACATGAAAATTTTTATGTGGATCCAAAAGTACATGTAGAAATGAATAGATTGAAAACAATTGCAACTTGGATACCATTAATTTTTCAATTAAAAAACTTACATAATTTTCATGTAGTTATCCAAGCCTTGAATACAACTTCTTTATGCCAACATTATGAAGACATCATCATGATCATAACCTTCAAATGTTTCATACCTTATGTCTTGTAGACACAAGAATACATGATGCATTAACAAATGTGCACAAATTTATAAATTCATGGAAGTATTCATATATTTCAATCCATGATGGTCATGGGTTAATGATGATGCATGACATACACATGCACTTAGATTCCTTCAATATAATAACTAATTATGGTTTAGAATATATAACAACAACTTTTAATACTAATACACAAAAAACAATATATATTGTATGTGTGTATAGAGTTCATTCATGTTCAATTTCTACATTCTTAAACAATTTTCAAACTATAATTCAAAAATCTCTTAAATGTTGTCCAATCATCATTATGAGAGATTTTAATGTTGACATTCTAAAAGACTAACCAATCAAAAATAAACAAAAACTATTATATTTCATGGATAAATTCCAATTAAAATCACAATTTAGTGAAAGCACCACAAAAGCTAGATCTCAATTAAACCATATATGGGCAAATGTCCCTAAAAATGACTGCAAATATGGTGTAATAGAAGCATAGTGGTCAAATTTTCACAAACCGATTTATATTGCATTCAAATTACCAAACACACTTCCAATGTATAACTAAACACGATTACTATCTCCATTTATTTGAAGTGTAGCATTTGTGAAAATATGCATGTAAATGATACATTTTCCACCTAATTAATTACTCCCAAAATGTTGGCACTTTGTGACTTGAATTTGCATTTTCACATTTTTTTCATGGACCATGTGCAAAACAAATTTGTAAATATTAATATCAAGACAAAAAAAAATTGAATGATTATTCTATCCACATGTACACCCATCAAACATCATAACAACACACCTTTCATGGAAACCTAAACCCAAAATGTGACAAAAACAAATATAAGAAACACCAAATTCTCAAACTTCAAAATGAAAATGAGACCAAAAATTAAAAATCTTTCCATGTAAATTATATCCATTCAATATTGATGTTTATTTCAAACATCGTAATACCTCATGCACATTGCTAAAAATTGTCTACATTATCCAAGTTTGAAAACTTAATTTTCTTAAACAATATAATTAATCACGATTTTATATTCATTTGTATGGTTAAAAAAGAAGACAATGGAAATATGGTTTCAATTTCTAAACATGTACAATGAATTCTGCGATGGTTAGAAAACTTTATTTTTAGTATAGATTGAAATCCTATTTTTATGGTCTTTCATAAAACCAACAAACTTTCATCCAATATAACTTGAGTTCATAGTAGAACATTAAATGTAATACCTTATTTTCAGGACAGAGCCTCTCATGGCAGAGCCGCTTGTTTTTATTGTAAGAAGCAAGAACCAGAGGATCAAGAGTGTGAAAGAACCCAGTCTCACAACCTCACAAACAGAGGTTGAAAATAACAAGCTGGACATGAGGTTCCACCAAATTAAAAGAAATAGCTGGATCAGAGAGGAGGGGAGCTGGTTCTCTTCAAAAGTGTGAAGAGTAAAGACCTTCTCTGATTTCTCTAGTGTATCTAGAGAGCGCCTTATAGAGTTTAAAATCTTGCTGGGCTTTTTGAAAACAGAGAGTTCCCCTCCTGCAGGTATTCCATTTTTATAAAGTCTGGTGTCATTTATTTATATTTCTTTTCCTGTTTTTTTTGGGCAAAATTTTGCCAAATGTCAACCTGAAGAATAGGATTTCAATCTATACAAAGGATTTTCAATGGAAAAAATGGCCCAAATTTGTCAGATTTCAAATAAAAAGAGTTTCCATATCACCAAATTTTTATGATAAGTTCCAGTAAGTAGCCAAATAATATAGAAGGATTCTGGTTTTTTTCTACTTTCATATCCAGTCTGTAGCCAAATCTGGCTAAATCATTTGTGGACGATCACCACTTCAGCTACATCACAAAATTGAAAAGAAAAAACCCTGTCTGGTACCCAATGGGTATCACAGGAACAAACCAAAACAAAATGCAGGTCGCTCTTTACACTTGGTAAAGCACGTGGGTGACGGTATTACCGAAATTGGGCAGTGCTCAGCTGCCACCTCACGTGGGCCCTTACTTTGGTAATGCCTTCACCATTCTGCTTTACCTTACACTAACCAGATAACAGTGTGTACAACCCAACGTGCCAAATGTGATGTGAATCAGGTTTTTCCACAGCTGGTATGAAATGGTTTCTGCAACAAATAACTGTCTCTAGGGAACTGATCCTCTCCCTCACACAAGGGTTGCCATATACACTCCACTCCTGGGAAAACCAACCCAATTGTTGGCATCTTGTGCAAAAGCTACAATATCAACAAAGAGAGGTGATTGCAATGGCCAGAGGAGCAACAAGGAGGAAAGGAGTGTCCAAGTCTGACAGGGCAGGCTTACAGTTTCCAGTGAGCAGGTTGGCCCGGTATCTAAAGAAGGGAAAGTATGCGGCAAGAGTTGGGGCAGGTGCCCCTGTGTACATGGCTGCTGTTCTTGAGTATCTCGCAGCTGAGGTTATTTACCTTCTTTACAGCGGCTTCAAACCCCTTTTTCAAAATTGCTCCCTGGTTGATGATTTTTGCAACATCAAATCACTTTGTTGCCGAAAGGCTTTCATCATCCTGAAATGATTTTTTTTGTGCTATTATTATTGTGCAGCAGTCAAAGGTAATGCACAATGTAAATGTGTGGATATTGCAATCCAAATTTAAAGGTCAATGGCAATGTCCATCCCCTTTGCCAGTAAAGGCCTTTGTGATGTTACCATACATGTATGGAATGTACCAATACTCTAGGGCACATCCATGAGATCTCTTGTCATATGCCTGAAGGTGTTAGGGCCCATGCACCCTAACACCTTTCTGGCTCTATCATTAAATCATGTTGGTGAGCAGAAGATGATCACTTTTGGGAGATCAATCGATCTTTGGCAGCCTATAACTACTATTATATTGGAAGGAAAAATTAGTTTGCATGGGTTTGGAATTGATCTTCTTGTAGTGAAACCAACCCAGATTTCATTTTTGTAATCACTTATATTCAATGCTGCTACATCTATAGGTTAGACAAAAACCAACTGACATAAACATTCAAGCTATGATTTGCTTTAATAATACATATGATTGGGAATTCCTTGAGCAACCTTGGAACACCCACCCCCCCCAAATTTCTTTATAAAAAATGGATGATTTTGTTCTCAGAAGAGTTTGATGCAGCCTTTAGATGTTGATTTCTTCCACTATGAATTGGAATCATGAGTGTTGTTGAAACCAGGTGCTGGAGCTGGCTGGAAATGCTTCACAGGACAATAAGAAGACAAGAATCATACCACGCCATATTCAACTGGCAGTGAGAAATGATGAGGAGCTAGGCAAGTTGCTGGCAGGTGTGACCATTGCACATGGAGGAGTGCTCCCAAACATTCACAGTGTCCTCTTGTCCAGCAAAACAGCTCCAACTGCAGCAACTAAGAAGCCGGACAAAAGTGGATCATGGGCACACAGTCCACCTGCTAGCTGCAAGAAACCCTTGAAAAAGGTTCATGGCTACCGCTACTATCACCACTAGTCCTGAAAAAAATGTCTCACAGACAATTCACCTCTTGATCGACAAGTAAGTTTCAGAGTTAGATCAATTCTATTTGTAGTACTGACTTCGACCATTTTGACTACTGCTCCCTGAGATAGACAAAAAAGTATAGTATAATATTCTTCATGACAGCTGAAATGGGTACCATTTTTGCATTATCAATCCATCACGTTCATGAACCACAGGGCACATGGGGCTATTGTTCCCTCAACAACATTTAAAGCAAGTTTGCTGAATGATTTGCAACTCCCATGACAAATCTGCTTTCCCATCTATCTGCCAACAGAAGAAAAGAATGGAAAATCTGACAAAGCATTAGTAAAGGGAAAGTTGGGAAGTCAATCTCTCCATCCATGCATGTTCCATTTGCAATGCACTCTTCTCGCCAAATAATTGAAATGGAAATAGAGGTTTGCAACATGTCCTAGAGACATGAGGAAACACACATTTTGCCCCCCACCCCCAAAAACAAGGAGAAAAATTCTTGATCTCATAACAACCCATGTATGTAACCTCTGCAGCACTAGTGCAAAATCTCAGTGCCCATAACCACTCAGTTGATGTTGTCAACCAACGCACATAAACCTTGATGAATTTCACAGTGTCTCTTTATCTATGCAGCACTGATGATGAGTCAACTGCTGATCTGAAGCATATTTGCTGCTGGAATCAAGTGTCACAGAAAGAATACAAATGGTAAGGAGGCTTTGTTTTTAACTTGTTACATGGTTCATAGCTTTAGGAGACAAGAATGTTGATGTCAAATGCAAGTTCAAATGCTGAAGCACCCCCAGTATTTGTATATTTTATGAAACACCTGATGGAAAAGGGTAGTTTTTGGTATGCTATGAAATAATGGGATATTGAAGTTTTATTGTATTAAAATTGAAAATAATTTAATATATTTAAGATACATTCTCATAATGAATTATTGACTCCCTATTTAAATCTAAGTAAATTATTTTTAAAAAAATAATGAATTAGTTGCACTTTTCTTTTTTGCACACGGTTTGAAAAATAACTGGAAGTGACCTCCCTAAGGGTAGATGCATCTATATGCTGCAAATCTTTCTAAAGAAGAATATGACAATGAGCAAATTTTGGGTCATTGAATTTCATTGAATTCAATTTCTGGGTCTCTCTGTTATTCCATATCCCCCACACCCCACCCTTTCTGCATTCCGATCTGCTTTGATTTACACCACTGCACTGGTGTAAATGTTTATCTTAAGATTCTGTTACAGAATTGATGAAACATATACAATTGGTGCAATCAGCGCTCGCGCATCAATGTTTGAGTGTCAGAAATGAATTCATTATTGCCTCAACAACATGTCAATCTCAAGAGAATTTCCCAATTTTATTATGGAGACTCCGAACAACAATAGGGCACATGTACACAGGTATCTAATTGTGTACATTCTTAGAAATCATATATGAAGGTGATCTTAGTTGCAGACGATGATCACCAAAAACCAAGGATGACCAACAATTCATAAATATGCCAACCAAGGTGAGGACTGAAGATCCCCATACCTACTTCCCATCAACCCTTGTCTATGAGGGTGCAATCCAATGTAGTTATGTGATAGGAAAGGAAGAAGTTTTGACAGAAAGTTTCTCCAAATGAGAATAACAAAGGTGCCCCCCAGCATCGAGAGGATTCTTTCACACTGAAAATCAGGCACTGAATCAGAAACAAGCATTTGGATACAGTTGGTTGAGAATTCTGCAACTCGCCACAAACACTTGAACTGGTCCCAAACTGCCAAATATTGCAATCCACTAGCCTCTTTTACAAAAAAAAAGGCTCGAGTTTGTAGATCTCCTTTGGATCACAATTAGATTACAGATGAGGCCCTAGAGACTTTTTTGTTCACAATGCATGTAAACCCATCAGATGGCCAATAGAGTTATCCGCAAAGTCACCTTGTCTTCAACCCCCTATTCCCTGTTTCAGTGGTATCCGCAGAGTAATGAAATTTTATTAAATCTCAGTCTGAAATGCTGAAACTCAGCATTTAATGCACAAGGTTCGAGACTAAGTATAGTAGTTGTACAGGTAGGAGCAGTGGAAATATATGTAACAGCAGGGGACACACTCAGGTGAAGGAAAGACAGGATGAAACTCAGTTTATTACCAAAATTGGTGGAAAAACTAGTTTGGGTCCTAGTTGTTTCGTTTGCTAAAATTTTCATTCGTAGTTACAAGTTTGATGCCTTTTATGCCAAAACTGGCTGTTCTCCCTAATTACATGACTCTATGGATAACTCTAATGTACAATGCCCCCTTGGGCTTGGAACCATATGATTGTTCAAACAAAGCTGCAAAAGTGAAAGAGCTTAGGACCATGATGTAAGCCTTTTCTTCAAGAAACTTGGAGATCATTGCAGCAAGAAAAAGAAATCTCTAGGAAATCTCATATCATGATCACTTTTCAGATCACCCTGAATTTGTGGATCTGCCAAGTTGTGGCGTAGCTACAAAATTTGCAAATATGGAACACAAATGCTCACTTATTTTGGCAAGTTTACTTTTTCAGATTTACTATTTCCTCAAGTTGTCATTTCCTATTTGTCAAGTACACTTCGCCAAAATGCTAGATTCCCAATTCCACATTGCAAAATCCTCAACTCCACATTGCCTGTACTATGTTGGCAACTCCACATTGACCCATTCCCAACTCCATATTGCCAAATCCTCAACTTCACATTGTCAAATTGTCAACTCCACATTGCAAGTGATACATTGCCAACTTGCCAAATTGACTTCATTTTCTGGACTGCCCCCATTTTTCACATTGACCCCTAAAAAAATTTAATATTTTGCCCAATGCTTATAATTCATTCCTTGGGTGCCCAAACAAGATTTTTTGGGATCTTTTTTCTACCCACCTACCTAGTGCATCAACATCCTACCCACCTAGGTTACCTACCCAACAACCCACCTAGATTCTACAGTGGAGTCTCATAAATCAATTTCAAAACTTTCATTGACTTAAACCAAAAACTAAGGTTTTTTCCCAGTTTACCCAAGTTTTTAAGGTCTGTAATAACTACAAAACCTGATGGTAATTCAACCTTGTGAAGCAACAATGTGTACCTTTTCTAGGGTTAGCATTATAAACACCATCCACATTTGTCTAGATAGTGACCTTAGCCAAAAAAAGTGCTCCCATGATTATTGCTGAAAAGTGAGAAATTGCAGAGTATAGCAAAGGAAAAGGAAGCACATAGGAGTGATCACAGTCGGAGGTAGGAGGAGGAAGCCCAATTGTTGAGAAGAACGTAAGCAAAAGAGGAGTTGAGAATAGCAGAGCGTGAAGGTGTGTTGAATATTTAGTCGCTGGCTGTAAGGTCGCCCCCCATTCATCATCATCTTCGAAATGTGGAGAAGGGAAGGCGTATAATGAGAAGATACAATTTGCGCAAACGATAATTCATTATATAGATACGACTGGAACATCTACATGTGAGTTTTTCCGCATAAGCAAAAGACGTTGGCATGCAAGAGAACAAACAGGACTAGGAACTACGTCAATAGATCCGGTGTTCATTGAAGAATGAGAGCAAGAGGAAGTTGTGGAACAACACTTTGTGGAAGCACAGGAAGTGCAAAGGGACGGAGGGGAAGAGAATGTTGTTGAGGTGGAAGTACATCTATCCACAGAAATGCAAGTGGGAGTGCGTGAACCCATAGAGGTGTAGGCAATGGGCAAAAGCACAACGAAGGGCGATGGAGATTGAGAGGCATGAGTCGCAAGTTGTAGTAAGGAGAAGACTCCCAATCCTGGAAAGAGCTACACTTGCGGAGAAAGGTATTAAAATTCCAAATCCTAAGGGATTCATGTGGACATAGACGAAACAAAATTATGATAGGCATGTTGAGCGGATGGAGAATTGGAAGGATATTGTCGAGGAAAAAGACTGGGCTTTTAAAGCAAGGCTTGTTCCTTTGTTTTTGATGGATTGGCAAGCACCAATGCCCATTGTCATGTTGGAATTTCTAAACACGTTCTTGATCAAAGGCGCAGATACTTACTTTAGGCATAAGGATAAGGTTTATGTCATTACCAAACAACTGATTGTAGATGTCTTTGGAGTATGTGCAGAAGGGTATGTAGAAGACCCTAAAGGGCATGTTAATAAGTCATTAGTAATGCAGGCGTTACAAAGTTGTAAACTTCCACCTACAAATTCTTGTGCAAATAAGTGGAATGTAAAGAATGTGGGTCTGCCAAACGTAGTTAGATATCTTGCAATTATATCTATTGTTTATCAAAAGGAGAAGGCATAGTATTTTAAAAACAATAATGTTATTACATTGGTGAAAAAGGAGAGGTGTTTGACAAATTCAAGGCATACAAAGCCTTGGTGGAAACTCAAACTGGCATGAAGATCAAAACCTTGCAATCGGACAACAGAGGAGAATTTGTGTTTAAAAATTTTGATGATTTTTGGCGTGAATGTGGAATCCAACGGCGAACAAGTGCACCTTCCACACCACAACAAAAATGGAATTGCAGAACGAACCAACAGGACCATCATGGAGTGCGCTAGAAGCATGATTTGTGCACAAGGACTTGATTTGGAGTTTTGGACTAATGTGATGAACACAATGGTTTACATCGAAAATCGATGCCCAGTTAAAACTCTTGATTCAAAAACCCCACAAAAAGCATGGACCAGTAAAAAGCCCGATATATTTCATTTGAGAGTTTTCAATTATAAAACATATGCACACATTCCTAATGAAAAGAGAAGCAAATTAGAATCCAAATCCATACCTTGTGTGTTTTTAAAGTATTGTGAAAGGACCAAAGCATATCGTTTGATGTGTGTAGAAACCAAAAGGATCATCAAGAGTCGAGATGTTGTTTTCCTTGAAGGGACAAAAGAAGTGGAAGGTGTTCATGATAATACGCCCCTTTCAAAGCAAGTAGAACACATTGTTCTGGATGAAGTCGTAAATGATGATGAACTTGTTAAGGATGCTAATCATATATCTTTGAAGGAGAAACCCGTGGAAGATGTGGAAGATGTCGAAGGCTACGAATTTACATCAAATTTTTTTTCGGAAATTCTTTTTGCTCCATCACAAGATGAAGGTTTGAATGAACCACAACAAGATGGACGAAAATAAAGGCCCCAAAGACAACGTAAGGAGTGGCCTCGTGATTGGTGACTGGCCACCAAAGAGGTGGAACGGGCCACCATAGCTTTTTTGAAAGAACCTCAAATCATGGAAGAAGCGTTAAAAGGCGAAGATGCAAAAAGTGGGAGATTTCCATGCAAGAATAACATGACTCTCTTATTGTTAACAACACTTTGTCATTAGTACCATTCCCCAAGGGTAGGAAGCCCGTTTCTTGCAAATGGGTGTTCAAAATCAAACATGGGGTCAATGGAGAAATCGAACGTCACAAGGCCAAACTTGTGCCAAGAGGTTTCACCCAAACATTTGGAGTTGATTACAATGAAACATTTGCACCCATTGCAAAATTTGTGTCAATTTGTGGTATCCTTGCACTAGCAACCATTGAAGACATGGAGATTCATCAAATGGATGTCAAAACTACATTTCTCAATGGTGACCTTGAAGAGGATATCTACATGGAACAACCAGAAGGATTCACAGAAGGAAACGAACATCTTGTGTGTAAGCTTCACAAATCATTGTATAGCTTGAAACAATTTCCAAGGGCTTGGAACCAAAAGCTAGATGTTTTCTTGAAAAACATCGAGTTCGTGAAAACTGATGTGAACTTTAACGTGTACGTTACGCAAGTTTGAGATGTCAAATTTTTCATTGTTGTCTACATCGATATTTCATCTTGGTGTGTAACAATAAGGATAAACTTTTGCAAGTGAAAGAAGAACTTTCTCAAAAATTCTAAATGGAAAAATCTTGGCTATTTGCATTTTTTCCTTAGCATGGAAGTGGAAAGAGATCATGCACAATGTCTTTTTTACATCAACCAAAAATTGGATATTTCAAGGAGATTCTTAAATGTTTCGCATGGAAGATTGCAAAGCCATCGAAGTGCCATTTGATCCAAAGACAAAGTTGAAAAAGAATGTGAACAAGGATGATGAGATGGTGAAAGTTCCTTGTCAACGAGCCATGGGATCCTTGATGTATGCCATGTTGTATACTTGACCGGATTTGGCATACCCAATAAGCATGGTGAATCAACACATGACAAATCCAAGCCTAGAACATTTGGATTGTGGTCAAGCGCATTTTTCAATACTTACAAGGCACTTTGCAATTAAAATTACGCTTCAAGGGATTACCACCCCAAGATTTGGTCAGATATTGTGATGCAGATTTGCCAGTGACCTTGAAGATAAGAGATCCACCATAAGGTTTGCATTCATGATGGGAGGTGGAACCATTTATTGGAATAACAAACGATAACCCATAATTGTTTTGTCAACGACCAAGGCCGAATACATGACAAATACGCAAACTACCAAGGAGGCCATATGGATGACAAAGTTCATGAAGTAATTATGGTACATGAAAGAGAGGAAGGCGATGGTGATTCCATGTGACAACCAAGGTGCAATATCGTTGACGAAGAATCCCACCCAACATGCTCGAACAAAACACATTGATGTGCAACATCACTTTATTCGAGAATAAGTTGAAAATGGCAAAGTTACATTCGAATATCATTCAATGGAGGACATGGCGACAAATGTGCTCACCAAAGCATTACCAAAAAAACAACATAACAAATTGATAACCATGTTCAGATTAAAAATTTCATAGAGTGGGAATGTTAGAAATACTATTCATTTCTAACTCCCAATGTTGATGAATGTGTTAAACATTCATCAAAAGGATGAAT
>Ga0209611_10007526_pt1 | contig 17413 bp, 12 predicted proteins | sample S1TSphgellanicum_3_FD_187693 | JGI IMG/M metagenome (GOLD analysis project Ga0209611, IMG submission 187693) | Host-associated microbial communities from peat moss isolated from Minnesota, USA - S1T2_Fc - Sphagnum magellanicum MG (SPAdes) (version 2) | ecosystem: Host-associated > Plants > Peat...
AAGTAGGTAGGATTAATATTTAGGTTTAGTACATAGGTAAGGTTAATAAGCAAGGGTCGGTAGGTCAACATGTCAATAGGTAAGGAGGGGAAAACACGGGGTGAATAAGAAAAGAAAGGAGGGAAATAATATTGAATCTAATTATTGTTTTCCTATATTGACTCAAAACTCAACTAGTGTTCAATTGGGTTTCATCGAAAGCAACCCAAAATAAGTATTTCCCAATTGATGTGGTGGTGGGTGCTGGTTCACTTTGGCCCATTGGAAACCCCTTGTGACTTAGTTGTGGATGAACACAACCAAGTTGCCAAGGTTCAAGTTGAAACCTTGGTAACCTATCTTGCAAACCCTCCTATTTTCCCCTCACTCTCTACCTATGTACCTGAGTAAGTACCACAGGTAAGGAGGTAGGAAATGTAAGTGGATACTATGTACTTAAATAAGTAGGTAAGGTGGCTACTGGGTATGTGGATGGCTGATGCATAGCTAAAGAGTATGGAAATCACCATCCATCTTGCATGGTGCACTGGTGGGTGCTAGTTCACTCTGGCCCTGAAACCCATGATTACAGGTTTGCTAAGCACTTGCCTGCACTGTGCAAGTTGTTCCTTGTATTACCCCCTTTTTTGGGTGCTTTAGGTTATTTTGGATTGGCAGGGTTTCATCATGTTAGGATCTAAAAGGCATTCTGAAACATAGTTTAAGAATAATTGCAAATTCGTTGACTATGTATAAAATAATTAACAGCATTGAGAATGAATGCATGAATGACCATCCTTCCCTTTGTATTCGTTATCCATGGGGCTCTAATTAAAGTAGGCTCATCATCACAAGTGTCTGAACAGCACAATTTATCCATTCACAGGATAAAACAAAGCATAAAATCATCTTCAAAACCTTGTCCCAAAAAAGCAGTGTAATAATGTCTATTCTCATGCAACTAGACATATCCAGACAATTAAACTTTTCTTTAGCTAGTGGGTAGCAACAGATTCCCGTGTTCTCATGGCTATTAATGACCTTCAAGCAAAGATCTTATGTTTGACTGATTTAGTGACCAGCAGCCGGAGTCTGGGCCACTACATGGTAGAAACTCCATTTGTTGCATCCTTGAATCTTCTTTACCCACTTGTCTGGAACATATTGATGAGCAGATTTTAAAAAGGGAGCATTTGTTGGGTCCTGCCCCCATAGGGACTATCGCATTGAATCCAACTTTTGGAAGTTTTACCTTATTAGAACCATTTTCACATTCGGTGAACGGGCTTCTGCGGTGAAAGTGTTTAGACTGTTTAGATTGGAACGGATTTTTTGGGTGTTTGGAGTGCGGACACCGTAGGTAGATGCACAACATAATATCTACTGGCAGGGCCAGCACGTTTGTGATGGCCGTTACGTTGTTTGGATACATAAATGGAAAGGCCACTTGGTTTTGGAGATATTTTCTTGTGTGAAAAGATCCCTGTTTAGATCCCTGCATGAAAAGGCCATTTGGAAGGTGGAGGCAACTTGTTGCTTTAGCCATTGCTTCCATTTGTGTGCCCAAGTCATTTCTATATTTTAGCAGGCTGCTGCACTTGGTCAGGGTTTTTTATTTCTTTCGCACATCAACATTTGTGCACCTTCATCATTAGTCAATTTGTGACAGATGACAACTTTTTGTTTTGTTTTGTCGTAAGTCTTTTTATTATTATTTTTGATTGTCATTTGGTAATTATGAGTCCTCTTTGCATAGGGTCTTTGCCTGATTTTTGTTAATTGTTTGTCTTTATTTTTCGTTGGGTTGTGTCTACTTGTGTTCTCATTTGCCTTGTACTTTTGATAGATGGGTTCCCATCCTTGATTTTTTACTTACAGAGTTTTTCTTTTCCTCATTTGTAAATTGATGATGAAGCCCAGCCAAAACTTTAATAAAAGGAAAAGCACTCACTCTGAAGGGGAAGGGGAAAGGGAAAGGGACGAAAAAAAGAAGAGGATATATCAATGTGCAACCAAGAGACAACACCCAAAAGCACAAACAAGGGCAGTAAAAGAGCAACCTAAGTGCTAAGCCCCTCACCAGTCAGATCTGACATGGAGAGCAAGAAACTTGAAGAAGCATGTTCAAGAGGCCTCCTGAAGAAGGATGGCTAGCCTCAAGATAGGGGCAAAAATACTATATAATGAGTAAACTTGACATCTACTAGTGAAGGAGAAAGGCAATGCATGGCTTTGTTGCAAATTCATTGGTTTCATTAGCAACTAGAAGGGAGTGAATTGGGACTATATATATTTTTAAAAACTATATATTTGTCTTTCATCCTTGTTTTTGCCCAATAAAACTACAAGTCAGCTATCTCAAGATGGAGCCGTATGATAGGGAATGGGCAGGATTGAATGAAGTTCATGAAGAAAGTCTTGAGTGCATGCCAGCATGATAGGTACCCATTAGATGGCCAGAGCAACCGACCCAGTAAGATAGATCATGGGAGGTAAGCCACCAGGGATGTGCATTCCTGAAATAATGAATCGATGCCCTTGCTCAAGAGCAAAGAGGTGGGCCTGAATCTCCGGAATGACCTATCTTGAGGGCCTCATGATCTAACATAAAAGCCTGACCATTCTAACAGCAAGGTACCACATTGATGATCTACATTAAATTGACAGCAGGCAAGGTTCTTTACCCCTCCATTGGATGAGTTAACGAGCCTGCCATTTACACTGGCGAATTTTCAGAAGCCTAAACTTTAAAGCCCTACTACGTCAAGGGCGTTACCAAAAGAAGGGCGCATGAGGTGATAGATAGCCAAGTGCAGGCCCAATTTTGGTAATGCCCTTGACTGAGGGCTTTGTCCAACGTAAAGACCTGCCAGAAATTCAGTGGAGAAACCAAGGGGGGCATTATGAAAAATGTAACAACCTCAGAGAGAAAGAGAATTCTTCGTGTATTTTATAGGGCAGATTACATTTAGTAATCAGGCTTACAAAAAGAGCCTTAGGCCAGAGGGTGTTAGATTGTAAGATCCCTAGGGCATTATGAAAAACAAAATGCCCTCCCTGCTCCTGGATGAAAAAATATGCGTTATAAGTTACATCCAGATACACTGCAAAATTTCTGGCAGCTCATTGTGTGTGGGGGAGGCAATTTTTGTCAGGGTGTTCCACACTTTTCAAGTGAGAAGATTAGCACAAATGCTTCTTTTGCGAAAATTTAATTTCGCCAACTTGAAATGCATAGCATATCTTTAGCCATTTTCAGATTTGAGGTATTATTATTCTTTTATTAGGACTGTAAAATTTACCCGTCCCCTACTCAAAGAAACAAGCTTTTCTTTCCCCTGGTTGTGTTCCAGCCAGGGCAGGCAAGGCTGTGTGACCCTACTTCACTGCTTGAGTAGGGTCTTTTAGGGGCGCCACATTTTGCCTCATGAAGGTTCAAAAGGACAATGTTATCCACCAAACAGTGGCACTGCCTACCTATATACATACTTACACAAGAGGAGCAGATGGAAATGCCGGAGACATATTCCTCAATTTGTAGTGGGATTGGGTTCCGCAAAATGCTATCATCTATGAGGAGCTGAGGTGGGCCTCTACAAAAAGTATGTTTGATTCTTTTGGAGTGGCAGCAGTTGGCAAACTTTGAAGCACATTAGAGATACAGTATACGGAAAGTCAGGAAAAAACAGCACAAGTACCCTGAGTTTGGTCATACACAGGGTGAGATTAAAAACAAAAAAGTACGTTAGCATTGAACGGGGGTTGAAACTCAGAAAAACATCAATTTTGATGGTTCCTGAGTTTCACCCTGTCTTTCTTTTTTCTTGAACGCCTCCTCAGCTGCTACATAGATTTTCACTGCTCCTACCTGTACAGCTACTATAATTCCTCTCGAACCTGACATTTAATAAAATTTCCTTACTTTGAGGATACCACTAAAAGAGGGGTTAGGGGGTGAAAGGAAGCCCAAAGACAGGCTGAATTTGCAGATATCTCTAATAGATTTATCCTTAAATTGTATTTGAGGGCATGTTCTATCCACAAATACGCCTCTTAGAATAGATGAGGGGTTTTAAGCATACTCCTTGAGAGTGGGAGGGATCTTCCATCTATAAGAGCATGCCCAACAACAACTGTACAATGCACCTGTACAATACTTTTTTGGACGAAGATTTGCAGAAAGCCATTCTCAAACTGCTTGGGGGTCTAGAAAAGTGCACATGTTACCAGGGCCTTCCCTTCTGGAGCACCGGTAACAAGAAGTCCGCAATAAATGATTGTTTCTCAGTGGCTAACTATACTTGTTGGCCTATCTTTCTAATATATCAATTTAATATTAATATAACTTTGAAAGTAACTCAATAATAGATATAAAATATGCTTGAACACATTTTAAAGCTTATAAATAATGCTTCTCGTGTTTAAAAAAAATAGTGAAATAGTGTAAAATTTTATTTAAAGCATTAGAGTTATTGGTAAAGCCGTGCCCTGTTGGGCCCAAGTTGCACCCCTCATTTGATGCTTCATCCCCTCCTGGCTGTTATCTGAAAAGTCATGAAATTTTATTAATAAGGGTATGAAATACTGAGACTCAGGATTAAATTCACATTTATAATTACAGTACACATAGCAGCAGTGATTGGTTGAAGGCATTCAGGAAAAGAAAGGACAGGGCAAACCCAGTTTAGCACCAAATTTGCTGCTGGTCACTTTAGACAAGGGTCAAAGGACCAAAAGCCTAGGGACCAATTTGAAGCAAATTGAATCTTGAATTGGACTCTTTTTCACATTTAGAAAAACACGTTTTCCTAAGGTAGGATGAGTGTGTCTAAAGACTTGGGGTTCAATTCAAGGGTCCAATATAAATAATGTGTGATTGAAATATGAGAGGATTAGGTTATTTTTTGGTCTTTTTTTTAATGGCTTTTTAAAAAAAAAAATCACTTTCATTTCATGCACTTGAAAGGGCTGAAAATGCACTCTTTCTAGCAATCATCTTGTGAGGATCAAAAAATCAGTCATGTCAATTCTAAAATTGATATAAAATGGAGGAGTTGGTGTGATCTCAACAATGTCCTCCAATGTCCTCGATTCATAGTATCTCTTTCATTCACACATAATTTGAGCAACAAGGGTTAAAAAAATCAAAGAAAAAAAAACAAAAAATGAGCACCCTTGGACCCTAGGTTACACTTTGGTTCTCCAAACCATGAGATCTCCGTTAAGTTGTTTTTTTTGGTCCAAACAAATTGGTTTCCCTCCAAAATGATGCTATGAAAGCTAAAACACAATTTGAGTTGTCTTGGCCTTGGACCCTTGTTTAAAGGCCTTGAAACCATCTTAAAGCTCTTGACCAATAGGAATGCTCAATTTCATTGGACCTTGCTCCTTGGATCCTTGTCTAAAGCGACCTTAAGTTTCATGCTGTGTTGAAGGCCAATGCACTTTTTTTTCTTGTTTTTTGAAATTTCTTCCCTTATATGACCAAACAAGGGGTTCCGGTGTTGTCTTTTTTTGACTTTACAAATAACTTTATTGTCTAAGCAATATTTAAACATAATGTTCTTGCATTGTTATAACGTGATTCAATAGGCACTAATGACTCATGTTAACATGGTTTGACTGAATGTAAGTGTTGGTAAATAAATAGGTAGATAACATGTGATAGTTATAAGGTAATATTTACCTACTTGTATATTTATCTAAATAGGTACATACCTACTTATCTATAATTTACCTACCTTCATTCATTTCATTATTTAATTTAATTCATTGTTCATTTTCATAATTACATTGAATTTTGTAATGAATTTAATAATGTAATGTAACAAAAATCTTTTGAGAAATTTGAATATAATGTTTTGAATCTTGATTGGGGTTATAAATTGAAATACAACATACCTTCATTTGATCAATTAATATCTAAATTTCATAATGAAATTGATTTTTCTTCAAATGTGGAGTACATGATTATAAGTCGATTATATAATTTCATGTTTATAAACTCACAATTACATTTAGTTAAAAAGCAAAGGCATTCTATACATTATGCGACACAAAATAATAAAAGTAATATGTTATAGTCGCAATAATCATACATGATGACATGTCACCATCTCTTCATATTTTAATGATTGAATTCAAACATGATGCTAGCATTATAATTTTCACATAGGTTGTCCACAATCCATGTATTGCTTATAATGTTTGTTTTGATTAAAATTGAACTTAGTCAAAGCATACAATGTTACTTTTTAATCATGTTAGTTAAGTCACAAGGTTGAATCATCTTGATCATGATTCACAATTTAGTAATGAAAAGGATATGTTAAATTTTGTTATCGTAAAAAAATCAATTGTGCTTTAAAACAAGCCCTAGTATGTACTTGTTACAATTTAATGGAATGACAACTCAATGTCCTACCTAGATACATAATGTCCTCATGTTCCTTGATGGAACAAACCTTACAAGGCTTTTTGCATAGTACATAAGTGATTTTGAATGAATATGTTAGTTCCACTCTTCTGCCATTGTTGCATATGCATATATGTGCTTGGTTAGAAATCTTTCCATAAAGAATTGTATTGGCTATTATTATAGGAAGAGTTCATTGTTGAATTGTGAGGGAAATAGACAAAAACAATACCCAACAAATCTAGGTTTTCATTTAGTTAGAAATTTAATTCTATTATAGAAGATCAATATCAAATTAATGTGTGAATAACATAGTTCAAAAGTGAAAATGCTACTAGGGCTCAAAAGAGATGAAAAGTGGCAACTTCTAGACTTTTCAATGACAAGGTTCCTTGAATATTTTGAAACCTTGTGAACCTTCCTATTAGTGACTTTCTTGCATTTTTACCCATTTTATATTGTGGAATATGCAAGACTTTAACCATTATGGAAAGTAATATGGACAATGATGTGCTTACTCCATTACATAATTTTGCAAAATCTTCTGCCAATGAGGAGTATCAACCTTAGTTACAAAATCATAATATGTTTTTTTATAGAATACTCTTACCTATTCTACCATTCAATAATATGTGAAATTAACATACCATACATAGGTTTTCTTTTCCTCCAATTTTAATGGTTTCAAAAGTTTGGTGAACTTTCCCAAAATGTTAACACTTGTTTTTTGAATTTACAATTTTAAAGTTTTTCAAAAAATTCAAATTATTTTGTTGGCATTAAGAAAACGTGCATCATAAGCCTTTAAAATCCATGAGGTAACCAATTTGACCAAAATTTATTTTATATTGGCCAAAAGTTTTTCTACCTACTAATGCTCATACATTTTTCAATATATTGAACAAATAATTGGTAAAGTAAAACTAAAATGCAAACAAGATAACACAAGCCACACTTGCCCCTTGGGTGATTGTTTATCGAATGTTTATTTTAGAATATTCTTGAAATATTTTGAACAATTTTTTTATAAATCTTGAAAATTTTCATCAAATTATTATGCTATGGTTTGCATAAAGAATTTGCTAAAAAATGTCATTTTCAAAAACATTAAAGTCCGTTAACAAGTCCTTTTCTATTTAAAAACATTAGTTATAATGATTTTAAAGCGTTTTTGGGTATTTTTCATTCATTAGATTGATTTCAAAATTTTAAAATATATATACCAATACATTGAAAATAACATTATGTAAAAAAATTTCATTTAAAATTTTATTATTATTATTATTTATTTTGTTGAATAGACAAAATCAAACACTAGTTACATTTGTTGTGGTATTTTTTGGTGCACCAAGGCAAATAAACCAACAAAATAAGCTCTTAGGAGCCACCAACAAGTTATGACAATTTGATCAACATGACAAATCAACTAAAAATTATCATTATGTTAGGAAATTATTAAATATTGAACCATAAATTGATCTCCACAATAACCTTATCACACTAATGATTGATTTGGTGGGAAAATGTTATTATTTTATGAAATTTTATCTCTTAAAAAATATTTACAAAATTATAACACGTGTTTTTCCAACAATACATTGTCACATTTTGAAATCAAAAAATGAAAGGACATTAGACCAGACCATGTTATGTATGTAATTGTAAATAACCATTTTACATGCCATGTAAAATTTACAAAAAAAAATGTTGTGTAAGTATAAATCACAATGCAATACCTTCATGAAGGTATTGGATTTCACATTTTTCAATAACAACTATGCGATTTTAAACAAAAAAAGCAAGACTTCAATGAAAGTAAGATGACAAAGGGAGTTCACTTGAACACTATGAGAAATCATGTCCATGGAGACCACACTACCCTGCAACTAGAATACAAAACCATTTGAGTATAATTGTGTCGCAACTACGTCCTTTAAAATGCAAATCCTATGCACCTACATTTCATAAATATGGTGATTTAATAAAAAAAATTCCATGTTACAAAATACACTAGTTGTTCGGTAGTTACACCATAGTTCTAAATGTGTTTCATATATGCTAATTTATATGCACCATATTTATGCATGTAGTCAACTATGTTTGACTTTTTGAAAAATTATATTGTAGTTGTAACGTGCAACTAAGTTAGGACTATTAAGAATGAATTACACATTGAGCACTTTTTTTGCAATTAACTTATAGTTTTCATAGGTGCAATTACACCATGTGTCCGCATTCCCACCATCCATGAGGTACAAACTCTATAACTGGTTTTCAACTATGAAGTTTGTCTATGTAGTTGGTTGGCCATTATGTTGTCACCAAGTGGCCATTGCTATGCCACTACTGTGCCACAACTATGCCACTATGTGGCCATTTGGGTACCATTAATTGTTACATATGTCTCATTACAAGGCCACAATATTGGCACTATTTTACAATTGGATAGCCATTACAGTGCCATTATTAAACCACTATTAAAATGCCACTAATTCATTATCCATGTAAAGTGTGAATTTGTAAACCTCAAATTAAATCTGAATGCTACATAAATTACATTAAAAATATTTATATTGGAAGTACATCAAGGTATTCAAGCTTATACATTTAGAATTTTTCTAAGTTACATGAATAAGTGTAGAATTGATAATAACTAATTTTTCTGCAGATAATTCTTTAACATCCACGAAGGTTGCATCTTGTGGCATATCTTAGACATAATATTTTAAAATATTTACCAAATATTAAAATTTAATTTATAGTTTGATTTAATTAAAAATATGAACTAAAATATATATTAAATAATTAACCCTTAATCTAAATTAATCAATCTAATTCAGACAATTTGAAAAATTAAAAGCAATGTGTATATTCTATTAAACATTCAATAAGTGTGTACATATGAATTTGTCTCTATACACCTTGGTGTTTTATACTCAAACTCATGTTCATTATTTCATAGTGAACTATTTGTTAATAATTTACTAATTAGTAATTATTATGTCATATACTTAATTACTACAAAAAATAAATTAAATTTATAATAAAATATTTTTATGAATTGATTAATCAAATTTAAATCATTATTTTGTTAGTTAACTCAGATAATAAATAAATAAATATCTAAAATCAGATAATTAATCATCTAATAACTAATTATCTAAATTCACTAACTAATTATTTAATTTGATTAATTAATTAAAATAATTTAAATACTAAATTTTGTTAATTTAAATGAGTAATTATTGAATTGAAAATAATTTGATTTGATAATCAACTATCAAATTAATTATTTTGATAATTAGTTATCTGAATTAACTAATTAACTAATTATCTAAATTACATTAACTAATTATCAGATGTTTTAATTCAAATAATTGAATTTCAAATAATTATGCTGAATGATTAATTATAAAATTCAGATTAATTATAAAATTAAAATAAAACACAAAGCATGTGGGAATGTTTTTTTTTGGTAATTGCAATTCAATTATAACTAGTGTACAATTAAAAGATTTCACCCATATGTTTTATCTTCAAGATTTCATTTCACAAACTATATATAAAGGAGGCATCTTCTTTTGTATTTTTACAGTAAAATACATGTGCCATGTTGATATGAATTCATAAAAGCTTAACCCTAAATGTAAAACACAAAACAAAATTTAAAAAATTATTTGGCTATTCTTTAATTCACCTACCCTTTTACTTTCCTACTTACTTGCTTACGTAAGCAAGGAGGTCCTACTTTTTCACCTATCTAGGTAGCTTGGTATGTAGAAGCTACCAACTTATCTACCTATGGTTATGTACTAACCTACATAGGTACTTATGTATTTATTTATTTATTTTCAAAATTCAATTAATATGCCATGTGTAAACTTTTGATTGTACCATGTGTCATAATTTAAAACCATTTTAAATGAATAATCATAATGGACGACATATATTAATATTTCAAAAAAAATCACCAAAAAATCCTCATAAAACCATGTGTTAAATTTTGATGAATGGATGAAAAATGACATCAACATGACATCATAGTTGTAATCATAAAAGAGTTGCATGGTAGTTGAAAAGGAGTTGTTGCGATAGAATTGGAATTAAGCTGCAATGAGTTACACTAGAATGTGATTGTATATATGGTGAGTTGCATGCCTTGCAATCCATGCAACTTGTTCAATAGCACTCATGAATGTAGAGATACAATGAGTTGTAAATGGTCATTGCAACTCAAAAACAAAGTTGCAAACCTAGTTGCAAAACACCCTTTTTTTCATAGTGGAAAAATGTTGTTGGTGAAGTTTTCAACAATATTAGGAGTTGCAAGATGACCACAACACGATCATTTAAACTTGCAAAAAATTTAAATGAAAATGAACAACATGGGGGAGCTCATTGTAAACCCTAAACCTTGCTTTGCAAGGCCAATTTGAAGGAAGTTGCAAAACAATCACAAGAAAGGGGGGTGCAACTTAACAAATAACATAAGGAATAAAGAGTAAAAAGCTCACTTAAAACAAGTCATTGGAGCTTTTAACAATGTAAATGTTGTAAGATGAAAACAACACCACCAATTGCACTTGCAAACAACCTTCAAAGAAAAGGGAACAACTCAGGGAAGCTCACAAGACCACAATGAAAGAAGTGTTGCAAGACATCATTCTTCCATACCTAACTCTTTCTTCTTTCTTGCATATCCCTTTGTTCTTTCCATGAATTTATGATTTGCCCCTTTCCCCTTTTGTTTTCTTTTTCTTTGTTGAACTAGCTCCACTTTTGCAATTAAACCTTGGGAAGAGAAACAAAAAGAAAAAATGCAAATGTTATTATGTGTTATGTTGATTTATATGTTTACACTATTTTACATGGTGTGTAAAACCATATCTATGTATGTGCTTCTTTTTAATTTACACTTATATTTATCCTATTTTATGTAGAATGAAACAAACTTACACAATTTTACACTTACACATACATGTCCAAAGTCATACATTTATATTTGAAATGTATATATATTATTGATACCATATCTACAACCAATGTTTAGTAATGTGATGTCAAAATATTTATTTATTTGAAAAAAAAGGTTGAAAAATAAATATAAAAATTGTTCCCTTTGTTTTGTATTTGCCATTATATCCCACTAATTGGGATAGTGCAAACCTTATAAAGGATTAGGGTTTGATTTGCATGGATTTTGGCAACAAACAATAACTTCTTTTCTTTTCTTTTTTTTTTGCAAAACTTTTTATGAATTAATTTGTGGTGAACATTGATTGTAGGTATGTTATACATTTACAAGAACCTAACATTTATATCAAAAACCATATGCAATCACCAATATTGCCTACTCATATGAAAATCAATTTCAAAAACCTTTATCAAACAATTTACAAGACAACCACAATGATAGTTTTTTTTTATTAGTGCAATTTTCATACACTAAATTCATAACACAAATACAATACTTCAATATGAAAGTCCACAGTAAGTGGTAACTTATTCACACTGCTTTGGTTACAAAAGTAAAAATGTCATAAATAAACCTCATTAAACATACCTGGGCTTTGCATTGCTTGGCAATCAACATTCTTTTGATTCCCCTTCTTATATTTCCAAATGATTTTGAATGGTTAAATATTATGGACATGAAAAAACACATGTTAATTTGTTTTTTTATATCCATGTTGGTGGGTAGAGGAAAGGAATGAGATAGTTAGGTTTTCATATGACCCTTAACATTCTAGTCCGTTGGAATCAGATAGTTATTAGAAAATGAGGGAGATAATTAATTTTCATATGATCCTTCGTATTCAAGTTAGTTGGAATTGGCAATGGACAACCATATGAAGGATTATGCAAAATCCTCCCTATGTTAGAGTTACCAGTAAAGTAACCATGTCTTCACCCTGTTTTTGGGCCTCCTTTCACCCCCTATCCCCTCTTTCAGTGGTATCTGCAAAGTAAAGATATTTTATTAAATTTCAGCATGAAATGCTGAAACGCAGCATTTAATGCACGAGGTTCGAGACTAATTACAGTGGTTGTACAGTTAGGAGCCGTGAAAATTTATGTAGCAGCAGTGGTGGCGTTCAGGAAAAAGGAAGGACAGGATGAAACTCAGTTTAGCCTACCACCAAAGTTGATAGTTTTTTGCGTTTCATCCCCCGTTGAATGCTAATGTAATTTTTTGCAGGTTTTTTTTAAATCTCACCCTGTGTATGACCAAACTCAGGGTACTGGTGCTGGGTTTTTCTTACTTTACGGATAACTCTATTAGCTTTGAGAAAACTCTATTAGCTTTGAGAAAACTCATCGCTGGAATTCTGGAACCATGCCTTCCAAATTTGGGATTGCCTTTGGTGGTGGATATTAGATGTAAATGTCACATGGCAAACTGTGTGAAACAAATAGTCCACTTAAAATGCCGAACCTTTTGGAAAATGTAAATTATGGCTCAAGTGAGTGGGCAAGCCTAGGTAGACTCCATCCAATAACTACTAGCCTTCTAATTTTTTGTTCCCATTATTATTCAACGTCCTCCTGGTAGGAGTCTTCTTTTTATTCGGTTTTGGTCTCTTGTTCAGGTGCTTTTATTGGGTTCTGTGCTAGGTCCCAGGTGGGACCTAGGTGGCGTTTTTTTCCTCCAATTTTGTGATGTAGCTAAAGTGGAGATCATCCATAAGATGATTTAGCCAGATTTGGCTACAAACTAGATGTGAAAGTATATAAAAAAAACAGAATCGTTATATATTCTTGGCTACCTACTGGGACTTATCATAAGAACTTGCCGATTTGGAATTTTCTTCCTTTGAAATTTAGCGAATTTGGCGGCCATTTTTCCCATGGAAAAATCTGTGCAATAGGTCGAAATTATATCATTCAGGTCCAAATTTGATGAAATTTTGCCAGAATAAAAAAGAATAGGTGATTAGGCTATCCCCAGGTGGTGCCGCTACTACTTTGTTCTGCCAGTTCCACTTGTGACGTAACTCAAGGGTCAGAAACAGTGTAGTGATGTGAATGAAAAGTGGCAACACGGGTTCCTTTTTGGAATAAGCCTTGGTCCAATCCGTTTCCACCGAGCAGAATGATGTCTGAATTGTCAACCTGCCAGGCTGGAACACGTTCCGGGGTGGAATGGGCCCCATTCCATAGCCTGACGACGTGAAGGGGTATGCCCAAGAATAATAATAGTACTTTAAAAAACCGGTTCAATATTCAACGATTTCTGTCGGGATGAAAGTCAAACCCTGGCAATTGTCATCCACCAAATGGGGGCGCTGGGGATGCCAACGTCAATGGGCAGGTCTAAAAAGAAACTGGCCCCTATTTTAGTAGCCCTTTCATACCTATACACCCATTTAGGTGGGTGGTTTCATACCCTATAACTTTTCATACCTACCAGCCCTTTCGTACGTATAAACCCTATAAGTTTAATAGTCAACACTTGAATTAATTTTCTGAGTGCAAGTAGGTGGGCCATCGTCCACATAGTCTTTGGCTTATAACATGTTAGTGTATCTTAAATATATGTTTTTACATGAAAGTGAGAAGGAAAAAATACTATGGACTAGGTAGACAATCCCTATAATAAACTATGGACACAATTTCCCTCCCTTTTCCAAATGTCCAATTTCAAAATGTGAATTATTTTCTAAGCCCCTTGCGTGTGGGACATATTAGAGAGAAAAATGGGCACTTTTTTTGTCTTTTTCCTAATGAAAGGAAAATTGTACCACCCTTGTATGAGCTGTTTTATCTATTTCTTTCACCGCGTCTCATTGTGAACCAACTTTCTAACTATAAACATGTGAGTGCCCAAAAAGTCCCTTCTTCCCCGTGTCCCAAAAAGTGGCCATATTTTGTCTTCCTCTTTCATTCCCAAAATCTCAAAATATATTGCAACTTGTGGGGGGCAACACTACCTGGAAGAAAAAATTGGCTCTTTCTCTATTGCATTTCTAAAAGAATTGGCGCCATTTTTCTTTCCTTCTTCATTGCAAAATTGCTGAATGATTATTTCTAAAATAATCATCAACAAGTTTTGAACCTGCAACTCCAGGGAACAGAAAATACCCTTAAAGCACTGCGAGGAAATTTGTTGTGTGTGTGTGTGTGTGTGTGCGCGTGTGGAGGGCACCTTATATCCATGAGTTTCCCTCCTAGAAATTGGGAGGAATATTATGCCTACTCCTGAAGGGTGGGATGGGAATTCTGCTTATTTATAGCTGTAAGAACCCCCTTCCCCCCCCCCCGCGCCCACCCAACTATTGAGGAGTAGGCACAAGAACCCTCCCATTCATACACCTTTTACAATGGGTGAAGCCCATGGGTGGGGGACATTCCCAAAATGCAGGGTCAGACTCGGTTATTGCCCATTATCTTGAGAATGCCCCCACCCTAGGGATTTACCTTACATCGCATTCAGCTCTGTTCGTCGCACGTCCTGTGCCTATTTTTGGAGCAAAGTGGTGTTATGTTGTTTCACATAGTTTCAGGTCCGCTTGCTCCCTACCCCAAAAACACTTAAAACATATCTAACAAAACATTTAAAATGTCTAAATGTTTTTGCTATCACCCTTTCTCGAGAAAGATTCAAACCAATGACTCTAAGGAGACCACAGGAAATACCCATGGTTAGTCTACCTTTCAACTTTGAGTGCAATTTTTTTAAGTTATTTATTTATTTTATAGAACACTAGTTAACCTTGTAAAATAATAACACAAACCTTGCACTTGTCGCCTGCTCAGCATGCTGAACATAGGTCGGTAGGATGCTGAACATAGAATCGGTAGGATGCTGAACATAGAATCTTTGGATGCGCACATGAGAAGCTTGCTGGGAGCGGAAGCTTCGAAAGGGTGCTGAGGAACTCAAAGGGAGTGACAAGATTGTTTCCAAACCCACCAACACACCATGAAGGATAGATGGTAAACAATTAGGATATAGTTTTTTGTTCGGTTCCAAATCGTTTTGAATTTTGAGAAACGGCTATGAATCTCTTCTGTGTTGCCAAGCTCACAAGCTCGTGACCTCGAGGTAGGTTCTAGGGTTGACCTAATTCGGCAGCTGGGTAGAGAGGAGACGGAGATCAAAGGCTCAGCGAAATCCTCCTCGATGAACTCCAAACTACTGTAAATCTTCGACTCCAGATCTGAAAAGGTGTTGCACCAGCACCAGCAATTGTTGATTAAGGTTTGAGCAAAATCTTGGATTCCCGAAAGAAGAGTGGTGGCATCTGAAGAAGACAATGGAGTTCACCTCTCACATTCTGGTTCTCAACTGTCTGAACCACTAAGAAGAGGTCCGCATGTGTGTTTAGGAGAGGAGAGCGAGCTTCTTCACAAGACCCATCTATTGGAGGGAAGATAGCTTCTTGGGTGACTCCTGTATTTCCTCCTCTTCAATCAGCAAGCAAGAAAGCAAGCAATCCATCCATCTCTGCTTCTTCCTTCTAAACCTTAAAATCATTTTTCAAGACTAAGATTAGTGGACCTTGGGAGCCTCTCTCACCCCACTCTTTGAAAAAGTCAAATTGATGTCTTATTTGATTATGTAAGAGCATCTCGAGTGGTGCTCGGTAATGTGAATCACAATTTACATGATTTGCATGAAGAAAACCTACACTGGTGCTCAGTATGTGATTCACAATTTACATGATTTGCATGAAGAAAACCTCCATCGATGCTGAGTATGTAACCTCGCAAATTAAAAAAGGTTTTTTGAAGCATTGGTGATAAGGTTTAGTAAAGTTAGGGTTTAGGGTTTTGGTTAATGACAAATGCCACGGTTTTCGACGCTAAAACATGGGAATGGAACAAGGACTCGCTGACGATTATGGAGATGTAGGCGGCTGAACTCCAGGCGCTCTGTACACGTTACAACCTCAAGCCTGCCAAAACCGGCAATGCAGCAGCTGCAGCAGCCATTGTCAACCATTTCATGGTCCCTAGGGCCGATGTGGTGACGAAACAGGATGTGCACAATGCTATTGAGGTCACTATGGAGCACGTTGTGGAAAACATTATGGCTCCAACAATGGAAGCTAAGATTGTGACTGTTATTGGCCAAGTCGAAACGTTGCAAAATAAAGTAGATGAAATGGCTAAGAGCTTTGATACCATGTAGGACAGTGGGGAGAAGTGGAAGGAGGTCATGGGCAGGAAGGTTGACAAGGTTACCAACAAGGTGGACCGGGCAACAGATGTTGACCTGGTCAAGGCTAGGGAGGTAAACATCCGGGTCATCAGGTTGACCATGAACAAGGGGCAAACCTCAAAACAACTTATGGAGTTGGTGCAAACGGAGCTGCTCGATAGGTTGAAGGTTGTTGACCGTGTGCAGGTGCAGAAAGTGCACCGACAAATGCCGTTGGGGTGACTAGATAAGGCCATTGATAAGGCACTGGCAATCATCATCACGCTGGCATCAGTACACGACAAGTTCACAGTGTTACGCGCTCGCAAAGGCTTGCAGGGCATTCAGCTTCGGCTTGACGAGGACCTGACTCCCGTTCAGTAGGCCTAGAAACGAGCTGTTTGGGCCACCTTCAAGGAGGCCAAAGAGGCTGGCGAACGGGTCTACTGGCGTGGGGCCGATCTCTACATCAACCATAAAGTTGTAAACTCTCCTACTTCATAGGAGGGCAGGGGCCAGAGAGACTTGTGCGTGTGCCTGTGGAACATCCATGGGGCTGCTATCACAAAGCTAGAAACACATGAACATCTGCTTGACCTATTTCAACATGTTGACATTGTTATTTTGACAGAAACACATCACTTCCCGAGTGATACATTCTCGGTCTTACCAGGGTTCTGCAGTTTTGATGTTGCCAGGCCTGTGATTCCACAGGGTGTTATTCGAAAGCACAATGGAAGCATTGCGGTACTAGTCAGGGAAACATGGGCAAATAGTACTGTTGTTTGGAAGACTGCAAGGGATGGGACTAGGATTTGGCTGTGCTTGGGCAATGCTTTCCAAAGGCCTTTGTTCCTGTGCATAGTATATGCTGC